>Ga0101943_1000440_pt1 | contig 70760 bp, 50 predicted proteins | sample DewCreD2012metaG_5_FD_75244 | JGI IMG/M metagenome (GOLD analysis project Ga0101943, IMG submission 75244) | Hot spring sediment bacterial and archeal communities from British Columbia, Canada, to study Microbial Dark Matter (Phase II) - Dewar... ... | reverse complement strand
TTTCTGCTGCGCACCCCGGCGTCGGATGCCAGCGGGGCCTTCCGCTGTTACCGCGTGAGCCTGTTGCGGCGCGTACCCCTGGAGCGGATTCAGTCCCGCGGCTATTCGTTTCAGCAGGAGGTGCTTTTCCGCTGTCATCTGGCGGGGGCGCGCATTGGCGAGTATCCCATTCTTTTCGAGAATCGCCGGGCAGGGGCCAGCAAGGTGAATCCGCGGGAAGCCCTGCGTTCGATCAGCATGATCTTCTATCTGGGCTTGCGCCGCTGGCTGGGATGGGAAACCCGGCAGGTCCGCCGCGAGCCGTCCCGCGCCCCCCTGGCATGGCCAGCGAAGAGCAGCGGCCGTCCCCAGCGATCCGAGCCACCATCGGGGGGATGCTTGGAGCCGCACTTGGAGGATGTGCCCCGCGCTGCGCCATCGCCTTCCCCCAACGGTGCCTGCCGTCCGCCGGGATAAAGAGCGATTCCTTGCAAGTCGCACTTTCACACCGGGAGCCACCACGCTTCCGAGGGATACTCCTACGACTGCGACCGCCGATGCCACTGTTTCAGGAGCAGATACATTTCGCCGCTGTGGCACGCTTCGTCATGCAAGCCGTGGAGCAGTTGCCCCATCAAGCTGTGGCGGGCACGGGCCGGGTCCGACGGCAGTTGCCAGCGCTGGGGGGGAACCTGTTCTAGCAGGTGGAGGTAGTGGAGCAGTTGCTCTTCTAGGTGTTGTTCGAGCTGGGCGCGATCGGGCCACTGCCTGGTCTGAGCCGGGGGGCGGCAGCGCATGCCAAAGGTTTCATCCCAGGAAGGAGGCAAGCTCCGCTGGCCGGTCAGTAAAGCAACACCGAGCACATCCATGAGCCAGACGGCGTGCCCTGCATGCCAGAGGATGTGGTTCTGCGTACCGGGAGGCGCCCAGAGTAAAGCGGCCCCCGGAGCGGCGCGGAAAACTTGCAGCGTCCGTTCGCGGACCTGCCGGGCCAATTCCTGCAACAACGCCGGCGCGCTCATGGTTCCACCCCCTTCCCCGTGGATGGCCCTGCCCCCCATTGGCGTGCTGGATTCAGGGTATAATGACAGCGTCTCCTGCGGAAGCGGCTATGGCACAGCGATTATATCACGGGCAGGAATGGCATCTGCGCCAGGCGATCGCTCAGGCCCCCGATGACGATTTGCCCCGTCTGATCTTCGCCGACTGGCTGGAAGAGCAAGGGCGGAGCATCGAGGCGGAGTTCATCCGCGTGCAATTGACCAGCGCCCGCCTGGAGCAGCTCTCCCGCGCCGAACAAGAGCGGCATGTGACGATCTATCGCCGGCAGAACGAACTCTTGGAACAGCAGCAGCACCTGCTCCGGCACGTCCCCGAACCGCTGCGCCGGGAGGGTTACTTTGAGTTCCACCGCGGGCTGCTCTGGAGCATCACCGCTCCGTTGCGGCTCTTGCTTCCCTGGGCCGCCGAGTTGCAGCAATTGATCCCCTTGCCGCAGATTGCCTTGCAGGACGCCGTCGCCGCGGTAAGGCGCACCATTGGCTGTTCGGCTGGGCCAGCGCAAGGGCAGCCGGCCAACCCGTTGGAACCAGCACAGGGCGAACCCTCGGCGGCCAATTTCCGGGAACTGGCCGCGGTGCTGCACGCCATTCGGACGGCGGCGACCCACCGCTGGGTGGTTCCGCCCGGCGGCGGCCGAGTCCTGCGCCGCAGCGGCCCGGAGAGCGGCCTCGCGCAGGAGACTCACGACAGAGGAGAAGCGGGACCGTTACGAGCCGAGGCCATTCCTCCCTTTCCCCGCCTGGAGGTGCTCGATTTATCGGGTGCCGAACTGGGAGATCGCAATCTGCGGGAGCTGTTCCGAGCCGCCGACCGCTTTCCCCGCCTCCATTACCTGGACATATCCGCCAATGACGTACAGGATGGCACGGTGGCCGCCCTCCTGCAAACCCCTTGGCCCCGGCAACTCCGCCGCCTCATCCTCGGTGGCAATCTGCTGACAGATCGCGCCGCTCACCTCTTGACCGAACAATGGCCCGAAGACTCCCCGCTGGAAGACCTCAATCTCCGCTTCACCGCCATCGGCCATGAAGGGCGGCGCTTGCTGATCCACCGCTTCGGCGGCCGGGTCGCCTTGTTCTGAGGTTCCGCCTGCGACGACGGCTCCGGCTTGTCCCTTGGCGAATCCCCTCCCCAGACAAGTCGTCATGCGGCGTCCGCTCTTGCAATCCTCGACAGGGAGGGTATGGGAGAAGCCACAAGGTCCGCGGCAGGATGCCGGGATCGGGCAGCCCGGGACTATGGGAAGCCCTCAGGGGACTATGGGACATCCGCATGACAGGCGGGATTCGGAGAGTCTGGCTTCTGAGCTGGCTGCTGCTAGGTAGCGAGGCGGCGGGGGAAACCCCGGTGCAGCAGCGCAGCGATCCGCGCAGGGAGGAGCACTGGGAGGCGGTGGCCTGCTTTGGCACGGCGGTGTGGCAAGGGCGGCATGGGCGGCTGATGACGGCGGCGCGCTTCCTGGAGGAAAGCCTCCGTCGGGAGCCACAGGCGGCGGCGGTACGCCGGGAATTGGCCCGGATTTATGAAGAGCTGGAACAGCTTCCCGCGGCGATCCGGCAGCTTCAAACGGTTCGGAAAACGCGACGCGACGATCGGCTCGCCGCCGAACATCTCTGCCGCCTGTTGCGGGAATTGGGCCTGACGGATGAGGTGGCAGACCTGGCCCGCGAGGCCCTGAAGGGAGAAGTCCCGCCCCCGGATTGGGCCGCGGCGATTCGCCTGGCTCGCTATTGGGCCGAAACAGCCCCCACAGCGGCGGAGAAAGAGCCAGCCTGGCGCCGCGTGTTGCACTGGACGGTCGAAAAGCGGAACGAAGGAGTGCAAGCGGCAGTCTGGACGCCGCGCCGCGCCGATCTGGAGGCGGCCCAGGCCTGGGAAGCTCTAAGCCGCGTCTTGCTCGAACAGGATCGCCTGGCGGAAGCCGAACAGGCGCGGCTGGCTGCGGAACGCCTCTACCGCCGCGGCGAGGAGGAACAGGGCTGGCTTCGCCTGTATGCTCTGCGAGCAGAGTTAGCCGCCCGCCAAAAGCAGTGGGCCGTGGCTGTCCAGGAGCAACGCCGCTATCTCGAAGCGGCCCAGCCGGACGAGGTTCAGCCCTATCGCCGTTATGTCCAGTGGATGCAGCAAGCGGGCCGCAGTGCGGCGGAAGTGACCGCCGAGTTACAGCGGCTTTACGAACAGTCGAGGGAATCGCCCGCCGTGGGCGGGGTGCTGGCGGTAGAATGGGGCCGGCACAGTGCCACGCGGCAACGGGCGGAACAGCTAGCGGAACGCCTGCTCCAGCGCGGGGTGGACAAAATCGTGCTGCAAGAGTTGCTGCGGGGTTGGATCGAGCAGGGCCGCGGCCTCGACGTACTCCGCTGGCTGGAACGAACAGTGGCCCCAGGACGCAACGCCCCGGAACCGCCTTCCGGGACGGCCCCACAACGCGCCCACCTGACCCTGGAACGTGCCCACCTGTTCCTCCGGGCCTTGCTCGCCGAACCGAACCTGGCGGAACAATGGCTGCGGCAGGTGCAGGGGGCGGTCCCATCCGCCGAGGCGGCCTTTTTCCTGGGCCATCTGGCGGAGCAGTTGGGGCAGTGGGCACTGGCAGACCATTTCTACCGCCAGTCAGCGGAGCGGATCCCGGCGGCTCAGCGGGATGCTGTTCTCCTGCGCCGGGTAGAAGTGCTGCGGCGGCTCCAGCGCTGGGAAGAGGTGGCGGAGGTGTGTCAGCGGCGCGTCCAGGACGGTCCGGCCGCGGGCCGCCACGTGTTTCTCTGGCACCAGGCTTTGGCTCTCGCCCACCGGGGACAACACCAGACAGCCGAGGCACTAGCCCAAAAGGCCCGCGAGGCGACACCGGCGGCGGAACAAGTGGCGGCGAGCCTCCAGCAGGCGCGGCTGTGGGCCGCGATGGGCCAAGCGGAAGCCGCCTTAGAGCTGCTCGACTGTTTGCTGAAGGAGTCCCTCACCGGAGCGGAACGTCAGGCGGTCCACGCCGCCCGCGCCCAGCTTCTCCAGCAGCAGGGGAAGCGCTCCGCGGCCCGCTTGGCCTGGCAAGCGGTGTTACGCCAGGACCCCGATCACGCCGCCGCCTGCCGGGAACTGGCCCTGCTTTTGGCCGAAGAGGAAGAAGGCGACTTGGCCCAGGCGGAACAACTGGCTCGGCACGCCCGCTATGCCGCCGCCTGGCAGCGCCGCCTTCTGCAACAGCCCCAGCCGCTCGACGCCCTCACCACCGCCGTGCTGGGCCGCGTCCTGTTTCGGCAAAAACGCCTGGATGCCGCCCGGCAGCTTCTGGAAACGGCTGCCGCTTTACCGGAAGCAAAAAGGGATCGCCGCATCTGGCTCTGGCTGGCCGACGTGTACGAAAGCGTGGGGGAATCCGCGAAGGCTGCCGCCGCCCGGCAGCGCAGTCAGACGCTCCCTCCCCCGCCCTGACCTTGCCGCTGGCATTCTCCTGTCAGTGCCAATCCCTGGCGGTTTCCCGCGGGGCTTTCCCTCAGTTGGACAACGCCCATCCAGTCCGAAGGCTTTACCAGCGCCAGCCCCAGATCGGAAAGCGGCGGACGTAGCCGTAACTATAGCCGCCCCACGGAGCGGCCCAGTAATTCGGAATGACGTAGCCCGTGCTGAATGCCGTCCCCGTCCAGGGGTGGAAGCCGAAACTGCGGGCATACGCTTGACCCAGAAAGTTCTGGCCGTACACCTGGGCGCTGATCACCCCCGTCCACGGCGAGTAGTAATAAGAAAAGTTTTTGTACCCGCCGGGGTAGTAATAAGTGCCTCCCTGAACGATGCCTCCCGCGTTGGGCACAGTGTAGCCGTAGACGATCTGCGCTGGGCTGGAAGCGGGACTCCCCAACGTCAAAGCCAAGGCGAGGACGGCAGAGCAAGCCAGGCGTGTCATGGTCGAACCTCCCGCACCAGGGACCGAAATGGGGAATGGAGCGGTTCGCCGCTGCCATCCGGTTGCCCCAGAAGTTATCACGCTATCGTGTCCTTAACCTCATCTCACATCTATCCCATTATACCGCTCCGGTCCGCCTGGCTTACGAGTCAGGGGGCGGCCCCTTCTCCATCGGCAGCGGAAGCGGAAGGGGGGGACTGCTCCAGAACCGCGAGCAAGCGTCGGGCGGCCTGCCGCAGGGCCTGTTCCGTTTCGGTATCGAGGGAAGCACGGCGGGCGCTGGCCTCGCCCAGACTGGCGGCAGCGGCTTCAAGCATCTGAGCCAGACCGTGCCACAGCGATGGCGGACAGACAGCGCGCTCCGAGGTCCCAGCCCCCTCCGAGGCCACCGATCGGCTAGCGGCTGCGCTGCGCTCCAAGCGGGTGGCAGCCCGCGGCTCGCCCTCTTGCACCAATTCCCGAACCGCCTCCAGGAACCCGTGAGTCTCGAAGGCGGAGAAGGAGACCTCCTCCTCGTCCCCTTCAAAGAACTGGAGGAATAAGTCCCGCTTGGTTTGCAGGACCTGGAGGATGCGTTCCTCGATGGTATTGCGGGTGACGAAGTGGATCACGCGCACCGGCCGGTCCTGGCCCATGCGGTGCACCCGCGCGATGCGCTGCTCCAGGACCGCGGGATTCCAGGGCAGCTCCAGATTGATAACGGTGTCTGCCACTTGCAGGTTGAGGCCGGTGCCGCCGGCATCGGTACTGAGGAAGACCCGGCAGTCGCGGTCCTTTTGGAAGCGTTCCAGCACGTCGCGCCGTTCCGGGCCGGACAAGCCGCCGTGCAGGACGACGTGGGGAATCTGAGCCTCTTTCAACACGCGGGCGGCTTCGGCAATCATGCGTTCCCACTGGGAGAAGACGACGATTTTATGCCCTTCCTCGCGGCTCGAACTGCTGAGCAATTCCGGCACCAGCTCGGCGAACTCGTCCAGCTTCGGGGAGATGTGCTGATTGGGATCGTACAGAAAGAGGCTGTCGCAGAGACAGCGCATGCGGACCAGGCAACTGAGAATGCGCTTGCGGTCATGCTCGCTGAGATGTTCCTTTTGGAGCAACTGGGCGAGGATGCTCCGCTGGGCGTCGTAATGGCGGCGCTGCGCCTCGCTCAGTTCCACATAGCGAATGTTCTCGGTGCGGGGGGGAAGCTGACGGAGGACCTCGGCCCGCGTGCGGCGGAGGAAGATCGGGGCCAGCTTTTCCCGGATCGCTTCCAGATTGCGGTAGCCCTTGACTTGCCCCTTGTCGTCGAGGATGCGGTGGTCGTGGAGGAACTGGAAGGCCGGGCCGAAGCGGCGTTCGTCCACAAATTGAACAATGCTGTACAGTTCCTCAAGCTTGTTTTCGATGGGCGTGCCGGTGAGCACCACGGCATAGCGGCTTTGGAGCTTTTTGACCTCCTGTGTGGTCTTGGATTGCCAGTTTTTGATCCGCTGGGCTTCATCAAGGACGATGACATCGGGTTTCCAGGCGTTGAGGGCTTTGCGGTCGCGCACCACCTGTTCGTAATTGACGAGCAGGTAGAAGGTGTGTTCGTCGTAGCTGGCGTGGCGTTCTTCCGGTCCGCCTTCGACGAGGCGCACGGGGCGATCGGTGAAGCGGCGGATTTCGGTTTCCCACTGGTATTTGACGGAAGCGGGAGCGATGATGAGGACACGGCGGATGCCCCGTTCGCGCGCGAGGATTTCCATGGCCGCCAGGGTTTGCACGGTCTTGCCCAGGCCCATGTCGTCGCCGAGGATGCATCGGCCCCGGCAGGCCAGAAAGATCGCCCCGCGGAGCTGGTAGTCATACAGGGGCACGCGCAGCAAGGTCCAGGCCAGCCGACCGGCTTCTAACTGCGCCAGCCATTCCTTCTCCTTGCCCAGCATCTCATCCCGTTCGATTTCCCGGTAGATGTACTCTTCCGCGTCGCTGCGCAGGAGGATTTCTTCGGGCACGTCCTCCATCGCTTGGCGCAGCTCGGCGAAGCGCCGGCCCCCCTGCCATAGCCCCTGGGCGTCGAAAAACTCGCGGGCCAATCGCCGCAATCCATCCGAGCAGCGCGGCGGCATCAGAATCGCCAGTTGCAACTGCTCCCCGTAACGCAGATAAATCTCCGGCTGCGTCACCGGCGCTTTGCGCTTGAGCAGATGCTCCGGCACTTCCTTCCGCAGCTTTTGGAGCACCGCTTCGATGTGCTTGCAGGTGCCCAAGGTATTGACCCGAAAGTCAGGACAGGAGCAGTAATTGCTCCCGACTTCCCAGCCGCGGATGATGACTTCGTATTCCCCCTGGCTTGCAGGATTGCGGACCTGGAAGGTGGAAAAGACGCGGTTTTTGCCGCAGTTGCGGATCTCCAGAGACTCCGCGCTGGCTCGCTGCCGCCGCAACTCGATCTGCTCATCCCGTAACATATCGTCTGCCTGGTTCGGAAGGAAGAAGTTGGCGCCGAATCACCCCGCGGCCTGGACGTTGTGCTGCCATCTTGTGGAACGTAACCGTGGGTTGCCAGGGGTGCTGCCATTATACCCTCCGGCTTGGCTCGCCAGAATCCCGGCTCCTGCTGACACCGGGCACGCCTTTTGCAGCGCATGTCGTCCCGCGCTCACCTGGACCCCGGTGTTCCTGACAATGAGGCTGAGGACGGTAGGTTGCCTCATGAAGAATCACTCCCAGCCGAGGAGACCCGTATGACTCAATCTCCAAGCCGCACGCCCAATCCGATGCCTGGACCTACGACGGTTCCTGCCCGTTCGCCTGCGGGTCTAGCCCCGGAGGGTGCGGACGTGCCGCTTTGGCATGCTCGGACTGTGCCGGAAGTCGTCACCTACTGGCACACGGATGTGGAACGGGGGCTTTCCGCGGCGGAGGTGGAACAGCGGCGGCAGCGTTATGGCCCCAATGAATGGACGCGCCGGCGTCAGCGCGGGCCGCTCGTGACATTCCTCTTACAGTTTCACCAACCGCTGATTTACATCTTGTTAGTGGCTACAGCGGTCACGCTCTGGCTAGACGAGTATCTGGATGCCGCGGTGATTTTCGGCGTCGTGCTGGTCAATGCTATCGTGGGCTTCGTGCAAGAGTACCGGGCGGCTCGCGCGATCGAGGCGCTGGCCCGGTCGATTCCTGAGCTAGCCACGGTCGTGCGGGACGGGCGGAAGGAACGCGTGGCGGCCCGCACACTGGTGCCGGGAGATGTAGTGCTGCTGCAGAGCGGCGACCGGGTACCGGCCGATCTGCGTCTGGTGCGCGTCCGAGAACTGCGGACGGCGGAAGCCGCCTTGACCGGGGAATCCACGCCGGTCGAGAAACAGACCGAACCGCTGCCCCCGGAAACCCTGCTGGCGGATCGGAGCAATATGGCGTTCGCCTCCTCGCTGGTCACCTACGGCCAGGGCGTGGGGATCGTGGTGGCCACGGGGGACCGCACGGAGGTGGGGCGGATCGCCGCCGCCGTGGCCGAAGCCGAGGAGATTGCCACCCCGTTGACCCGCCGGATCGCCCATTTCAGCCGCGTGCTGCTTGTGGTGATTCTGAGCCTGGCTGCCGTCAATTTCCTGGTGGGGGTGCTGCGCGGTCTGGAAGCGGGGGAGATGTTTTTGGCCTCGGTGGCCCTGGCTGTGGCGGCCATTCCGGAAGGTCTACCCGCCGCGGTGACCATCATGCTGGCGATCGGCGTGTCCCGCATGGCCGCCCGCCGCGCCGTCATCCGCAAGCTGCCCGCGGTGGAAACCCTGGGGAGCACGACCGTCATCTGTTCGGACAAAACCGGCACCCTGACCCAAAACCAGATGACGGTGACCCGCTTGCTGGCCGGAGGAGAGTGCTTTGCCGTCAGCGGCGCTGGTTACGAACCGAAGGGGGAAATCCATTACCTCGGAGAGATTGGCTTGCTGGAGGAGCACAATCAAGCGCTGGGGGCACAGCCGCTGTCCATCGAAGACTGGCACGGACGAGTGGCTTTGCTGGAATGCTTGCGTGCCGGCATGCTCTGCAATGATGCCGTCCTGGTCGAAGAGGCGGGCCGCTACGACATCCACGGAGACCCCACGGAAGGGGCGCTCATCGTCGCCGCTCGCAAAGCCGGCCTGGACCCCCATGTGCTCCAGGAGGAGCTGCCGCGCCTCGATGTGCTCCCCTTCGAATCGGAGCGGCAGTACATGGCGACGTTGCACGACACCGGTCCGGATCGGCATCGCCTCATCTACGTCAAAGGTTCCCTGGAGCGGATTTTGGCGCAATGTCAGGACCGGTGGGATCGCTATGGCCACGTTCAGCCGCTGGGGCCGGAGGCGCGGGAGGCGATCTTGGCCCAGGCCGCCGCCTGGAGTGCGGAAGGCTTGCGCATCCTCGCCGTGGCACGCAAGCTGGCGCCGCCGGAAAAGGCCCTCCTCCAACATGAGGACGTGCAGCAGGAGCTGACCTTCCTGGGCCTGTTCGCCATGATCGATCCGCCGCGGCCCGAAGCGATCGAGGCCGTCCGCCTGGCGCAGCAAGCGGGGATCGCGGTCAAGATGATCACGGGGGATCACACCCTGACGGCCTCCGCCATCGCGGAACAACTCGGCCTCCACGGAGCGCGCGAGGCGGCGACAGGGCGGCTGCGGGCCGTCAGCGGCCTGGAATTGGCCCAAACCTCCGATGCGGACCTGCCGGCCCTGGCGGAGGAAGTAGCGGTGTTTGCCCGCACCGCGCCGGACCAAAAGCTCCGCCTCGTGCGCGCCTTGCAAAGCCGCGGCCATATCGTGGCCATGACCGGCGATGGCGTCAACGATGCCCCGGCCCTCAAACAGGCCGACATCGGCATCGCTATGGGCCTGTCGGGAACCGACGCCGCCCGCGAAGCCGCCGACATGGTCCTGACCGATGACAACTTCGCCACAATCGAAGCCGCCATCGAGGAAGGCCGCGGAGTCTTCGACAACCTGGTCAAATTCGTCGTCTGGACCCTGCCCACCAACTTCGGCGAGGGACTGGTTCTGATGGCCGCCATCCTCGTCGGTTCCTCCCTGCCGGTGCTGCCCATCCAGGTGCTCTGGATCAACATGTCCACCGCCTTGCTCCTGGGATTGATGCTGGTGTTTGAACCGAAGGAACCGAACATCATGCGCCGCCCCCCGCGCCACCCCCATGCCCCGCTGCTGAATTACCCCCTGATCATACGGACAGCTTTCGTCAGCCTGCTGATTTTGCTGGGAGCTTACGGCCTCTACGAGTGGCTGCTCCTGGTGCGGGAGGCGCCCATCGAGGTGGCCCGCGCCGCTGCCGTCAACGCCATCGTCTTCGTCGAGCTGTTCTACCTGTTCAATTGCCGCTGCCTGACCCATTCCATGTTCTACATCGGCTGGTGGAGCAATCCGTGGGTCTGGTTCGGTGCCGCCGCGATGACCTTCTGCCAGGTCCTGCTGACTCACCTGCCGCCCCTGAGCACCCTTTTCCACCTGGGGCCTCTCCCCGCCGACGTATGGGCGGCCATCCTGGCCTACGGACTGGTGGTCTATGGCATCATCGAGATGGAAAAAGCTTTCGTCGGTCCTCTCCTCTTCGGTCCAGTCTGGACCCCTGTTCCACCCCATCGCCCCTGATTCCCGCTTGGCCTTTGGCCTCCTTCCCGCTTGGCCTTTGGCCTCCTTCCCGCTTGGCTGACTCCATCACCCCTATGGCAGACTCCCCGCAGAGCAGTTCCTACGATAAATCTGCGAACCGTCACCAGATCACGGGCGTAAGAGGAAAAGGACGCTGGCAGGGAAGCGGAGGAACCGGGGAGCTTGCCGGAGCTGCGCAGCCTGCCGGTTCCTGGTGTGCTTCACGCTGGCAGGGGCGAGGCGGGCTGGGACCGCTGGCGTGCCGGTTCACCCAGGGGTCTAGTAAGAGGAGCCGCCAGGGGAATCAATCCACAAGCCCCCACCGGCGCCCCGACCCGGATGGCTCGAATGGCACCCCGCTCGGCCAGCCCGCGCAGAGGAGAAGCCCCCAAGACGGGGTGAGGGGAACACTATGGCGGATGTCGTCGTCGAAACCCGCAGCCTGACCAAGGTCTATCGGGACTTCTGGGGGCGGAAGAAGAAGACGGCCCTCAATGCTCTGGACCTGAAAATCTACCGAGGCGAAATTTTCGGCCTGCTCGGCCCCAACGGGTCCGGCAAAACCACGACTATCAAGCTGCTTCTGGGGCTGCTCTTCCCGACGAGCGGCGATGCCTTCGTCTTCGGCGAGCCGGCGGCCAAGGTGGAGAAAAACGAGCGGATCGGCTACCTGCCGGAGGAATCGTACCTGTACCGCTTTCTCAATGCGGAGGAGACGCTCGATTTCTACGGGCGGCTCTTCCATCTCGATCCGGAGGTGCGGCGCAAGCGGGCCGCGGAGTTGATCGAGATCGTCGGCTTGTCCGCCGATAAGAAGCGGATTCTCAAGGAGTATTCCAAGGGCATGCGGCAGCGGATCGGCCTGGCGCAGGCGTTGATCAACGACCCGGAGCTGATCATTCTGGATGAGCCGACGAGCGGCCTGGACCCGATCGGCACGCGCTGGATGAAAGACCTGATCCTGGACCTTAAGAAGAAGGGGAAGACGGTGCTGATGTGTTCGCACCGGCTGGATGACGTGCAGGACGTGTGCGACCGGATCGCCATCCTCTACAACGGGGACCTGCAAGAGGTGGGGGAGGTGTCCCGCCTGCTGGCCGATGCCGCCCGCCTGGAGGTCCGCGCCCGCAACGTCAAGGAGACGCCCCAGTTGAAGGCGGACCTGGAGGAAGTCTTCCGCAAGCATGGCGGCACCCTCGAATCGGTCGGCCACCCAACCACCACCCTCGAAGACCTGTTCTTGCGGATCGTCGAGGAATCCAAGGCCCGGCCCGGCCGACGCTATCTGCCGCCGGTGGAAAATGGAACTTCCGGCAACGGAAGCGGGAACTGAGGCGAACGCTCCCAGGCGGAAAGCGGTGCGGCTGGCTGCGGCCGGTGCGGAAGGCTCCCGGATGATACCGGGCTGCGCATTCAACCTGGGATGGAGAGGAACCTGGAGGCTATGGCTGCCGTGACACTCCCCCCGCTGTGGGGCATCCTGCAACTGGACAAAGGGGAACCCTACGGCTACGCCCAGATTCCCGGCATGATCCAATCCTGGATCCAGGACGCCGGCGGTTTCGCCATTGCGGGTCTGATTCTCTATTTGCTCTACGCCCTGACGGTGCCGACGGACAAATCGCAATCGGAGCGTCTGCGCGTGCCGGTGAGCCGCTGGATGCTGTTCATGTTTGCCCTGTCCCTGATCGGCTATGCCGTGGTGGGAGCGCTGCTGGTGTTGCAATGGCGCGGCACGGTGAGCTTGCTTGGTCGGCCGATCGCCCCGCCGCCGTTGCCGGTGCCGGAACCCGGCGTCCCCTTCGTCCTGCCGCCGCCGACGGTGCACACGGATTGGCAGTCGCTGTTTCTCACCTGCGCGGGCTTGTTCGCCCTGCTAGGGATCGGCGAGCCGTTTGGCCGGGACCTGCTCAAAATCCTCCGCAAAAACTTCTCGCTGGGTCTGGCGCCGCTGCGGCGCTTTGGCCGGGCGGTCCGCACCTGGAGCACCAGCCTGTTGACAACCCGCCAATCCTGGTGGCTGGCGGTGGGTTTGGGCCTGTATCTGCTGGCGGGGGCCGGTTTGTATGCCGCAGAGGCCAGCCGCCTGTTCGCCATCTGGCTGGGGTGGCTCCTGGTGGCGCTCGGTGTGCTCGTGGGAGCGCTGTTGGTGCTGCTCCTGTTTGAAGCGGAAGGACCGATCTGGGCCGTGGCCAAGCTCAGCTTCAAGGAAGCTCTCAGCAGCCAAATGCTCTGGATTTTCCTCCTGGTGCTAGCGCCCTATGCCTTCCGCAACATCTGGATGGCCAATATCAAGCCGTCGGATGAAATCCGGGCCTTGATCGACGTGACCAACATTGTACTGGCAGTGCTGCTTCTGGTGCCCGCCGTGCTATTAGCGTCGTTCTACGGTCTGCCCAACGACATCAAAAATCTCAACATTTACACCACGGCGTCCAAACCGATCGAACGGTTCGAGCTGGTTCTGGGGCGGTTCGTGGGGTACGTGGCCCTCATGACCCTGGTGCTGCTGGGTCTGGCAGGCGCGAACCTGGTGCTGATCGAGAACACGAATGTGTCGGAGCGCGCCCGGCAGGAGACGTACAAGGCCCGTGTTCCCGTCCGGGGCAAGCTGGAGTTCGGCAGCCTGGAGGCGCAATACCGGCGGGAGAAGCGGGAGTTCACCGGGGAAAACGTGGGGCGCGAGTTTGACTACCGCCGTTACATCGCGGGGCATCCCTATTCGGCCCAGCGGGCGATCTGGCACTTTGAGCGCCTGCCGGCCTCGCTGGCCCGCGTGCCCGGCGATCGCATCCCCGTGGAGTTCACCTTCGACATCTACCGCATGACCAAAGGAGAACAGAACCGCGGGGTCAGCGTCAACTTCCGCTTCGTCACCCATCAGGCCCTGCAACGCCCGCCGCGGCCCAATGAAGGCGGCGAGTGGCACTGGCGCGACGAACAGCGGGAGCAGGAGTACCAGAAGGCGGTGGAGCAACTGCGGGCACGCGGCATCAATCCCGACGGAGCGGTGCCGGGCAGCAAAGCCTGGGAGGAAGTCAACAAACTGGCCGAGCAATTCGGCTTCTTCGAGATTCGCGGCAAGGAAGTCTTTGACTTTACCGTCATGGGGGTGGAAATCCCGGCGGGTCTGATCCGCAATGCCCTGCAAGGGGAACCGCCCCGCATCAAAGGGAAGGACGGCCAGGAACGCCCCGCCCCCCGCCTCAGCGTCTATGTCAAATGCGAAAGCCCTGGCCAAATGCTCGGCATGGCCGAACCCGACCTCTACCTTTTGGAATACGAACAACCCTTCGCCTGGAACTATCTCAAGAGCATGGTCGGCTACTGGTGCTGGCTGTGCATTGTCATCGGGATCGCCGTGGCCTGCGGTACCTATCTGAGCAGCGTGCTCAGCCTGCTGGCGACGGCTGTCATCTTCATCTTCGGCTTCTTCCCGGAACATCTGGCGGATGTGGCCTACAACCGCAACATCGGCGGCGGACCGATCGAAAGCATGGCCCGCCTGATCCGGGCCGAGCAGCCCACCACCCCGCTGAGCGAATCGGTGGCCTCCCGTGCCGTGACGCTCTTCGACCGCTTCAGCGCTTGGGTCTTCCGCCGCATCCAGAACGTCATTCCCGATATGGAGTCGTTCAACTGGAGCCACTTCGTGGCGGAAGGATTCAATGTTAACACCGAATATCTGGTGGTGAACCTGCTGACGACATTCGGTTATCTCCTGCCGTGGGGGATATTGGCGTATTATCTGATCAAGACCCGTGAGGTAGCCGCCTAGGGCTGCTTGGGCTGCTAGGGGCTGCCGCGGGTCGCGGAGGGCCATTGGGAGCGGACGAGCCGCTGAGGGCGGCCAAACCGCGGGGGGGCGAGCCAGTCGTTGGGGCGGGCCGCAGTCCCCGCATCCCGCCCAGCGGAGGAGAGAGCAGCGATGAATCCACTCCAGCAAGCCGCAGTGCGCCGCAAAATTTTTTACTTCGCCGCCATCGTGGTGCTGTTTACCCTCAGCATGGTCTGGCGCGGGGTGATCGCTGTGCCGCTGAGCGATCTGAGCCGCCCGGCGAAGCACCGCCTGCAACAGGCCGCCAACTGGCTGGCCAGCCGCACCATCCTGAACCAATCGTACCAACTGGACCTGCGGGAACTGGAGCAAGGAGAGCCGGAACTGGCGGGCGAAAGCCTGCGCCTGGCGCTGACCGGCAGCCGGGGCTTCGCTGTGGCCTATCTCTGGCACTCGGCCATCGAGGCCCAGAAACGCAACGACTTCCACAAACTGGAAACCCGCGTCCAGCAGGTAACCCGCTTGCAACCCCGCTTCATCACCCCCTGGTTGTTCCAGGGCTGGAACATCTCTTACAACGTGTCGGTGGAGATGCACGGCAGCGGGGACATGTACTTCTACATTGCCCGCGGCATCGAGCTGCTCGCCGAAGGCGAACGGCGCAACACCCACACGGTACGCGATCCCGTGGCGGGAGAACGCAAGCTCGGCTCGCCGGACATCCGCTTCTGGCTCGCCTTTACCTATCAGAACAAGTTCGGCGTGTCGGACCAGGTGGAAGTGCTCCGCTGCCTGTTCCAGTTGTCCTGCATTCCTCCCGGCGAGCGGAACCCGCAACTGTTCATCGATCCGCGGACGGGCGGTGTGGACCTGGCCCGCTTCGAAGCCTTCTGCCGCAAGTACCCCCACCTGGTCCGCCGCCTGCGGGGAGAAGACCGGCGAGTCGCTGCCGCTGATGAACGCACGCGCCAGCGCGTCGAGGAAGCCCTCAAATGCCCCCGCCCTGAAGACATCATCCAATTCCTGCGCGACAACCAGGACGTGCCCAGCCGCTACAAAAACGCCAACGACCTGCACGACCCGGACAAGCAGTTTCCCGTTCTGCCGCCGCGCTTCAGTGAAGAGTATCCCCATCCTGGTCTCATTCTCGGCGATGACTTTTCCGCCTATCAGGCCGCCCGCGCCTGGTATGCCTACTCCTGCCTGCCGCTGCCGCCGCAGCCGGTCGATGAAGAAGGCAATCCCCTGCCCTGGCGCACGCCCACGCCGGAAGAGTACAACCAATTGCTCTACCGCGTGCCGCGCGCCCCGATGCTCATCATCTTCCGCCAGTATGATCCCCGTTGCCAAAGCTACCAGGGGGAAATGGAACAGAAAGAGGGTTGGTTCGACAACGAAGGCTGGCGGATCGATGATCCCCGCGATGATCCGAGCCTCTGGTGGTTCCCCGACGCGGATCGGCGGCCGGTGATCGTGGGCACCGAGCGGGACTGGTCTTTGGAAGCCTGGCGGAAAGCCGCCGAGATGTGGCGCAAGCACGGTTACGATTACGGTCTGGAAGTGTCGCCGGAACGCCTGGAGCGCTACCGCCGCTTGGCCGAAAAGCTGCCCCCTGGCTTGAACCTCTTCGACATTCCCCAGGACTGGCGGAACCGCCCGGAGTTCCTCGCCCGCGCCGCCCTCACTTACTACGAGCAAAACCGCGCGGTCACGAACTTCCCCTACTTCCTGGCTCAGGCTCAGGCGGAAGCCCAGCGCGAAACCGTGCTCGCCCGCAAAACCCTCTGGCAAGCGGAACAGGCCCGCAAACTCGGCCGCAAGGAACAAGCCATCCGCCTCTACGAACAGGGACTGCTCGCCTGGCGCAACGTGCTGCTCAACAACCCCCGCTTCCACCGCTCGGAAACCTCCGAACGCACGGAAGAGGAGACTTACGAATACGAGTTGTCCTACCTCCGCTTGATTGTGGCGGATGATGAACGGGTACGGGAAAAGGCCAATCAGGTCGTCGCGCCGGTGCGTGCCGTGGTGCCCTTCCTCAGCCTGCCGTTCCCGCAAACCCACCGCCAGTCCCAGCTCAACGCCAATGAGACGGTGGAACGTTTGCGCCCGCTGGTGCCCTTCCTGCCGCCGCCGTATCCTCATGCTGCCAGCGACGACCCGCCGGCTTCCACCCCGCAGTGGCGCTCCGAAGCCCGCGAAGAGATCAAATGGTACGTCGCCGAGAACTTCTTCTCCCCCTTCGCCGGGCCGATCGATCCGAATGATCCGGCCAAGACGCCGTGGGTCCGGGACAGCATCAAAGAGTCCGTGCGGGTCAACTTTGGCATCCAGCGCGCCCGCAATCGAGGAACAGCCAGCGCTCCTTCGAGCGGAGAAAATCCCGCCCCGGCTGTGTCCGCTTCCGGCAGCAATCCGTAGGGAATTCCCTTAAGGTGGAGGCCAGCGAAAGCGAAGCGGCAGACCGCGGGTCCCCGGCCTGTCTCCTGGTCCGGCCTCCCCAGGTTCGGTCCGTAGCGCAGGAGGCAGCGGAAAAAGCGGGACGGCGCGAACAGGAAACCCGACCCAAGGCCCAAGCGGCGAATGCCCCGCGGAAGGAATAAAACCAGAGCGGAGGGAACGGGGACAAAGCCTAGCCCTTCGCGCGGCAGTAGAGGAGAGCAATTCCATGGAGCGCGTAGCTCTGGCTGTGCTGGCCCATCCCGACGATGCGGAGTTTCTCTGTGCGGGTTCCCTCATTCGGCTCCGCCGGGAGCAGGGCTGGACCATTCACATTGCTAGCATGACGCCGGGGGATTGCGGCTCGGTGGAACATCCGCCGGAGGAGATCGCCCGGATTCGCCGGGGGGAAGCCCAAGCGGCGGCCGCCCGCATCGGCGCCACCTACCATTGCCTGGAAGAGCGGGACCTCCGCGTGATCTACAACGAAAATGTCCTGGAAAAGGTGGTGCGCCTGCTCAACGCCGTCCGCCCGCAGATCGTGTTCACCCACAGTCCGGATGACTATCATCTCGACCATGAGCAGACGAGCCGGATTGTGCGGGCCGCCACCTTTGCCGCTCCGGTGCCGAACTTCCTGTACGGCCGGCACATTCATCCGCCGCTGGAGCATATCCCGCACCTGTACTACTGCGATCCGCTGGAAGGGAAGGACGTATTTGGCCAGCCGATCCGGCCCGCGTTCTGGGTGGATATTTCAGCGGTGATCGAGGAGAAAGCCGCCATGCTGGCCTGCCACGAAAGCCAGCGGGCCTGGCTGCGCAAGCACCACGGCGTGGACAACCTCGTCGAGTCGATGAAAAACTGGGCGGCGACGCAGGGGCACGCTGCCGGACTGCCTTACGCCGAAGGCTTCCGCCAACACCTCGGCCACAGCTATCCCCAAAACAATCTGCTCGCGGAGTTGCTCCGGCCTGTACGGAGTTGAAAGACAGCAAACCTCCCCCCAGCATCCCCAAACCAAGCTGCTCCGGCCTGGATGGGAGTTGAAGGACGGCGGTTTCCCTGGTGGGAGGTATCTCCGCGTTCCGCTTCCCCCCGCTTCCGTTCTGCCGTCTGGATGGGGTTCACTTGCGGACGGGGTCCTTTTTCGGGGCCGGCAACTTGCCCAGGACCCAGTTCCGCCATCTCTCCTCGAAGGCAGTGCCGACCAGACCCAGGCGTTCCAGGAGCGCAACGGCGCTGGGGATCTGGCCATTCTCATCGGGGCGGAAGCCGGACAGGAGGGCGGGGAAGTTGTTCGCCTCCGGCCCAAAGGCGAGGAACTCGACGAAGCTATTGGCCAGCACCTCGCCCCGTTCCGGCAGTTGTTCGCCCAGCAGATCGCTTGGTTTGAGGCGGTTCTCGCGGATCAGTTGCAGGACCTGCTTGCGGTAAGCAGCGTAGCGCGGGGATTTGAGGCCGTCGGCCCGCAAGAGGCAGACGCGGCCAAAGCCGCCGGTCAGCCAGCCGGGGAATTGGGACTGGGGATAGCGACCGCGGAGGAAGGCTTCCGCCACCTGGGCCAAGACGACCTGTTGCCGCTCCGCCTCCGTGGCCGCTCCGATCGCCTGGCCGGAGGTGACCAGCAGGGGCGCCTCGCTGTTCAGTCGGTAATGCACCCGTTCCGGTTGCTCCATAAGCACCTCGCGGACGAAGGTGCGGAAGTCCCGCGGCTCCGGCAGATAGCAGATGGCCAGCTTCCCCGCCCAGGGCATCTCGTCCCCCGGCAACGCCAAGGCGGACCGCACCACGGGAACGAGCTTCTCCAGAGGCCCCTGCATGGCCCGCAGCTTGCCCGCCTCCCCGGTGCCCGCGAGCAGGAAGTGCGGCGTTTCCACCACGCTGACCCCGGAGATTTTCGCCTTCCCCAAGTGGCCCTGCAACTGCTCTTTCTGCTTTTGGACCAGGGCCGGATCGAGCTTCGGCGGCGCAGCAGGTTGCAGGAGGGCGGCGGCTGTGGTGGTGCCCAACAGGGCCAGTAAAGCTGTCCCAGCGGCCAAGGGTGTACGCATCGGGCGATCTCCTAGGAGGCGGTGCGTTCCTAAGTCCAATGCAGGGCACTCCAGAGTCCGGAGCGATGTGCTCCTCAGTTCGGAGCGTCCATTCCTGAGTCTATTGTAAAACGTGGTTTTGCAAGGGGAACACAGCGTAGGAATGGGAAGGAGGGCGAGAAATGGAATCGGGGTTGCGCCGCGGTATCATGGAAACGGGGCCAGAACCGGAGGAGACCGAGGGGGAAAGGGAGAAAGGAGAAGGCGGAAAGTGGAAAGGGCAAGGAGAAGGGAGAAGGCGGAAGGGAAAAGGGAGAAGGCGGAAGGGGGCAGGCGGAGGCGTGAGGCCGACCCTGGGGAGACCGGCGCGGCATCCGCCATCGGGCTGTGGGGGAGCAGGTTTGGGCCAGATGGTCGCGCGGCGAGGGACCGGCGCCGGCGATTCCCGCCAGGCATGGACAAGAGGGATCCCGCCAGGCATGGACAAGAGGGAGAAGATGGTCTATCCTTACCATTCTCATAAGCGATGAAAGAGGTTCAGGAGGCTTCCGTCGGTGCAGGCTCGAAGGAAGCACTCCGCTCCGCTGGCCAAGCGGCTCTCCCCTGGGCAGGCGGGGTGGGATCGAGCGTCTCCCGACGGCAACAGGAAGCGGGGTGAGTTATGCCGCCGCAGCGCTCTCGCCAGTTCCGGCCGCGATGGTGGTGGATGATAGCGGTCGGTTGTGTGCTGCCGCTCGGCCTACTGGGGGCGGACACGTCCGGGACGGGTGCGATGGGATCGGGGTCGTGGCAGCCGTTCGGCTTTTTCACCTCCGCGGTGTATGGCTGGGGGGAAAAGCTGGGGCTGCTGGCCTGCCTGGTGATCGCGGTCGCGGGGCTGGGGTATGCCGCGGTGTTGATGCGGCAGGTGTATGCGGCGGATGCCGGGACGCCGGCGATGCAGAAGGTAGCGGCGGCGGTGCGGGCCGGAGCCAATGCCTACCTGCGGCGGCAGTTCTCGGTCGTGGGGCTGCTCATTGTCCTGATCACGGGGGTGATCATCGCGGCCAAGTGGCCCTGGGCGCCGGAGGCGGCGGTGCACTCCGTGGAGGAGTTGCAGGTGATCGCCTTGGGGCGCGGGCTGGCCTTCCTGTTGGGTGCCCTCTTTTCCGCGGCGGTCGGGTTCACCGGCATGCGCTTGGCCACCACGGGGAACCTGCGGGTGGCGGCGGCGGCACGCCAAAACTTCGGCCAAGCCATGCGGCTGGCTTACCGCACCGGCGCCATCACCGGCATGTTCACCTGCGGGCTGGGACTGCTCGGCGGCGTGCTGCTGCTCCTCGTCTTCGGCGAGCTGGCTTATGAAATCCTCGTGGGCTACGGCTTCGGCGGCTCCTTGCTCGCCCTCTTCATGCGGGTCGGCGGCGGCATCTACACCAAAGCGGCGGATGTCGGCGCGGACCTGGTCGGCAAAGTGGAACAATCCATGGCCGAGGACGACCCCCGCAATGCGGCCGTCATCGCCGATAACGTCGGGGACAACGTCGGCGATTGCGCCGGGATGGCGGCGGACGTGTTTGAAAGCTACTCCGTCACGATGGTCGCCGCTGTCATGCTCGGCTACGCCGCCTTCGGCTATAAGGGGATGATCTTCCCCCTCCTGGTCCAGGCGGTGGGCGTGCTCAGCAGCATGCTCAGCACCGCGCTGGTCGGGCGCGGCATCGTTCAAGGGAATAGCGCCGTGGCCATGCATTCGATCAACCGCGGCTTCTGGCGCAGCGCCGCTTTGAGCAGCGTCGGCTTCCTCACCCTCGGTGCCATCTACCTGCACTTCGACCCGGCCTACATCGTCGAACGCGGCATCGACAAGGGGATGTATCAGGAACTGTTCGACACGCCCCAGTTGCGCCAGGTCCTGGGCTTGAGCTGGGAGGAAAGCGAACCGCTCCAGGCGCTGGTCGCCCGCCTGCGGCAATGGCGCAACGGACCGGAACGGGTCGCGGAGGCCACCCTGCGCCTCGAAGAGAAAGTCGAGCGCTATCGCTCCCAGGCCCTGTACGCCTGGCGGCAATTGCCCCTCGCGGAACGCCTCCGCCTGGCGGAACAGCCCCTCCTGGCTGCGGAACTGAAACCGGAGGAACGGGAGCGCTTCGCGGAATACGGCCACGCCGCCCCCCAGGAGGCCCGCCCCACCTTGACCCTCCTGCAACTGGCCCAGGTCCGCTATCACGTTCCCCTCGTGCCCGGCTTGAATTACCGCGTCGTCCTCTGCTGCCTGCTGGGCATTCTCCTGGCGGTGGCCCTCAACAAATGCACCGAATACTGGACCAGCACGGAATACAGCCCGGTGCGAGAAGTCGTCAAATCCAGCTACACCGGCCACGCCACCAACATCATCGCCGGCATGGCCCTGGGACTGGAAAGCTCCGTCTGGGCGATCCTGCTCATTGCCGCGGCGATCCTCGGCTCCGTGCTCATCGTCGGCCATCCCGATCACCTGCTGTTCATGGCCTTCGGCGTGGCCATGTGCGGCATCGGCATGCTGACCCTCACCGGCGACACCATCAGCATGGATGTCTTCGGGCCGGTCGCGGACAATGCCAACGGCATCGGCGAGATGGGCTACAACCGCACGGAACAGGGGGACGAACTCAAGGAGGGTGAAGAAGGGTATCTGCCCCCTGACCAGTATCAGGCGGCCCGGCAGATTCTCGCCGATCTCGACGCGGTGGGGAACACCACCAAGGCGATCACCAAGGGGATTGCCATCGGTTCGGCGGTGTTGGCGGCGGTCTCCCTCTTCGCCAGTTTCATCGCCGTGCTGGTGACCGGCAGTGAAGAGAAGATCGGGCAGTTGCTCATCGGGGATTTCGTCTCCGGGGCGTCGAAGCTGACGGTGGCGGAGCCGCTGGTGCTCATCGGCGTACTGATCGGCGGGGCGGTGCCGTTCCTCTTCAGCGCCATGACCATCCGGGCCGTGGGCCGCGCCGCCTATCTCATCGTTATCGAATGCCGCCGGCAGTTCCAGGACCCCGCGGTCATGAGCGGCAGCAAAAGCCCGGACTATGGCCGCGTGGTCAGCATCTGCACCGCCACTGCCCAGAAGGAACTGATCGGACCCGGCCTGCTGGCGATCGGCACGCCCCTCGCCGTCGGCTTCCTGCTCGGCCCCTTCGCACTGGGCGGGTTCCTTGCCGGCATGATCCTCAGCGGGCAGCTCCTGGCCGTGTTCATGTCCAACGCCGGCGGCGCCTGGGACAATGCCAAAAAGATGATCGAAGATGAACCCCGCACGGAAAAAACCGGCAAATACTCGGAAAAGCACAAAGCCAGCGTCACCGGCGATACCGTCGGCGATCCGCTCAAGGATACCGCCGGACCGGCGATCAACCCCTTGATCAAGGTCATGAACATGGTCAGCCTGCTGGCGTTGCCTCTGGTCATCCTCCATAATGTCCATGACGGCCTGGGCAACGTAGTGGTGGGAGCGGTGATCGCCAGCGTGGCCGTGCTGGCGGTCATTTGGGCCTGGTACCGCTCCAAACAGGAATCGGCGGAAGTCCGGCAGATCGAAGAGGAGCTGGAACAGGAGGCCCTCACGGCGGCCGGGAGCAGTCGCTGACAGCCGGCGATCACGCCTTCGTCCCCCGTAGCCGTTGGGGATCGCCGCGCCTTCCGATCCGGCAGTCCGCGATCGCCATGGACTCGGAGTGGCAGCCGGTGGGCGTCCCTTGACTCCGCGGGGCTGCCGACGATGGCCGTTGGCCCGCTGATCCCTACCACGATCCTCCCGCTCCAGGCTGAAGTCGAAAACGCCCCCCTTGGTGTCCGAGTGGAATGCTCATGCCTGCCTTTGCTGTGGCTCTTTACCATGTCGATCCGCGGACCGGCCAGGTGGTCCTCCACGCCATGCCGATCCTGCTTTTGATCCTTGTGCTCTTAGCGATTGCCTATCGGTATTACTCGGCATTTCTGGCGGCGAAGGTGGCGGTGCTCGATGACACCCGGCTGACGCCGGCCCACCGCTTCTACGACGGCCAGAATTATCATCCGACCAACCGCTGGGTGCTGTTCGGCCATCATTTTGCGGCCATTTCCGGGGCGGGCCCGCTCATTGGACCGGTGCTGGCGATCCAGTACGGCTACATGCCGGGGTTATTGTGGCTGGTCATTGGGGTCTGTCTGGCGGGGGCGGTGCAGGACATGCTGGTGCTGGCCGCCAGTGTCCGGCGCGATGGCAAATCCCTGGCGGAGATCGCCCGCACGGAGCTGGGGTATCCGGCGATGCTGGCCGCGGCTCTGGCCATCCTGTTCATCGTGATCATCGCCCTGGCGGGATTAGGCTTTGTGGTGGTCAAAGCCCTGGGCGGCGAGGAAGTCAAACTGCCCGCGGGATTGCACATCACTTTGCCGCCGGAGGCGGACTTGCCCCTGCCGCAGTCCCCTAGCAGCGGACGGCAGTTGTACCATTTCCCTCCTGGCTGCGTGCTGCGCTATCCGAATGACAATAAACCGACACACCGGCCCGAAGGGTTCACCCTAGCGGTGCCTGCGGACACCCCCTTGAAGCCGCAGGGGAACAGTGTGTCTCTCCCGGCGGGATGCACGCAAGTGGTGCCGGGCAGCGCCTGGGGCACCTTCACCATCGCCTGCACCATTCCCATCGCTCTCTTGGTCGGCTGGTGGATGTACCGTCTGCGGCCCGGGCGCGTGGTGGAAGCCTCGCTTGTCGGCGCCCTCCTGACCCTGGCGGCGGTCATCGCCGGCAATTGGATTCCCGGTTCCCCCCTGGCTCCCTACTTCACCCTGACCCGCGAGCAAACGATCCTGGCCCTGTGCCTCTATGGCTTTGTGGCGGCGGTGCTCCCCGTCTGGCTGCTGCTGGGACCGCGCGACTACCTGTCCAGCTTTCTCAAGATCGGCACCGTCCTCCTGCTGGTCCTGAGCGTCCTGCTGGCCAATCCGCCGCTCCAGGCGCCGCCGATCAACGAGGTGTTCCTCAATGGCGGCCCGACCTTCCCCGGCAGCATCTTCCCCTTCGTCTTCATCTGCATCATGTGCGGGGCGATCAGCGGCTTCCACTCGCTGGTCTCCTCCGGGACTACGCCGAAGATGGTGGAGCGGGAATCCCACATCCGCAGCATCGGCTACGGGGCGATGCTCATCGAAGGACTGGTCGGCGTGGTGGCCCTGATCACGGCGGCGAGTCTGCCGCAGGATTTGTACTATGCGATGAATATCGGCATCGACGCGGCGCCGCGCTGGCAGGGAGCAGTGCAGCAGGTCGAGGAGCGTTACGGTTTGCACCTGCCGGCGGAAGCGGCGGACCCGCTCCATGCGGCCCAGGTGGACGCCCCACACCATCTGGACCTGGCGCAAGTCGAAGAGCGCGTCGGCGGGGAAGCCCTGCGCGGGCGCACCGGCGGCGCGGTCACCCTGGCCGTCGGCATGGCCCTCATCTTCGAGGACGCCTTCCGCTGGCTCGGCATCACCGGCCAATGGCTCCTCAAGTACTGGTACCATTTCGCCATCATGTTCGAGGCCCTGTTCATCCTCACGACGATTGACGCCGGCACCCGCATTGCCCGCTTCCTGCTCCAGGAGTCCGCCGGCCGCCTGTACCCGCCGCTGGCCCGCACCGACTGGCTGCCCGGCGCCCTGCTGGCTACCGCCCTGGTCACCGCCGGCTACGGCTGGCTCATCCACACCGGCAGCATCGACACCATCTGGCCGATGTTCGGCATCGCCAATCAAGGGCTGGCCGTGCTGGCCCTGGCTTTGGTCACCACCTGGCTGGTCAACAGCGGCCGGGGACGCCTGGCCTGGGTCACCGCCCTGCCCATGCTCTTTGTCCTGAGCACGACCACCAGCGCCGCCGCCATCATGGTCACTGTGCGCTTCCCGGCGATGATCCGCGACGGACGCGTGCTGGCCGGCTCCCTCAATATCGCCCTGACTCTCTTCGTCGTCACCACGGTGGGCGTCGTCGTCCTCTGGGCCTTGGCCCGCTGGCTGGCTGCCGCCCTCCGCTATTTCCGCACCCCCTCCCTCCCCCGCCCCAGCCCCTCCGGTCAGCCGTAACCTCGCCCCTAACACCGCCCCAGAGGGAGCCGAATAGGTGGGGGAAGCCAACGGTGCCGCGGCCCAACGCCTGACAGCTTCACCGGCATGCGCCGAGCGCTTCTCCACCGCGGCCCAACACCAAAAGCTTTTTCCCCAGGGAACGCAGCGGTTCTCCAGCGTGTTGAGCCGATTCGCTTCCTGCCTCTGGGAGGGACGCCGCCATGACAGCGACCGACTCTTCAGCCTGGCCTGAAGCTCCGCCGCCGCCGTCTGCCCCTTTGGTGGAACTGCGCCACGTGACAGCGGCCTTCGAGAATCAGGTCGTGCTCCAGGACGTGAACCTGGCCATCCAGGCGGGGGAAAGCGTGGCGATCATCGGGGAGAGCGGCTGTGGCAAATCGGTGCTGCTCAAACTCCTGGTCGGCCTGCTCGCGCCGGTGGAAGGCGAGGTCCTCTGGAACGGCCGGCCCCTGCACCGCCTGAGCCGCGAGGAGTTGATCCGCCTGCGCCTCCAGGTCGGCTTCGTCTTCCAGCAGTCGGCCCTCTTCGACAGCCTGACCGTGCTGGAGAATATCGCCCTGGGATTGCGGGTGCACCGTCTCTGCGCCCCGGAGGAGATCGTGCCGCGCGTCCGCCAGCGCCTGCATGACGTCGGCTTGTCAGAACAGGTTTTGTCCAAACGCCCGGCGGAACTCTCCGGCGGCATGCGCAAGCGCGTCGCCATCGCCCGCGCCCTGGCCCTGGACCCCCAGGTCATGCTCTACGATGAACCCACCACCGGCTTAGACCCCATCATGACGGATGTGATCAACCGCCTCATTGCCCAGACCCATCAGCGCCGCCGCCTGACGACCCTGATCGTCACCCACGAGATGCGTACCGTCTTCTCCTGCACCCAGCGAGTGCTTCTGCTTTATCCCCGCTCCCGCTTGCCGCCGGGTCAGTCCCAGATTCTCTACGACGGCTCGCCCGAAGGATTGCGTCAGGCTGCCGATGGACGCGTCCGCCAGTTTATCGAAGGCCGGGCCGACCCCCGCCTGCTGGAAGAAGCCGAGGAATGACCGCTCCGGGCTGGCCGGGTTGGCTCCGACTCTGCCGGGGCTTGCCGATTTCCCGCCGTTCCTCTTGGGCTTCCCCGTGGTTACTCCGGGTCCTCCGGCAGGCGTTTGGGCAACTTGACGGTGAAGGTGGACCCTTTGCCCACGATGCTTTCGACGCGGATGCGGCCCTGGTGCTGCTCAATGATCTGCCGGCAGACGCTCAGCCCCAGACCGGTCCCGCCCCGGCCGTACTCATCCGGCTGCTTGGTGGTGAAAAACGGCTCGAAGATCAGGCGCAGTTGCTGCGGCGGGATGCCCACCCCGGTGTCAGCAATTTCGATTTCGACCATGTCCGTTTTGGGATTGTCCCGCACTTCGATCCGCAGCCGCCCTCCCTCCGGCATCGCCTGGCGGGCGTTGATGATGAGATTGACCAGGATTTGTTCGATCTGTCCGGGGACCGCCCAGATGACGGGCCGGGCCAGGAAGCGGGTTTCCACATGAATGCGATGCTTGGACAAGTCCTTGCCGGTGAGGATGAGCACTTCTTCGATCAGGCGGGCGAGGTCGCAGAGTTCCCGCTGCTGGCCGCCTTTGCGGGCATAGCCGAGCATCCCCGCGGCGATGGCCGCCGCCCGCTGCCCCGCCTTGAGAATCCGCTCGAAGGCGTTTTGCTTCTCCGCCACATCCGTTTGGCGCAACCCCAGCTTGGCCGAATTGATGATGGTCGTGAGGATGTTGTTGAACTCGTGGGCGATGCTGGAGGCCAGCTCTCCAACGCTGCTGAGCCGCTGGGCCTGCAAGAGCTGCCGCCGCAACGCCTCCGTCTCGTTGGACGACGCCAGCACTTCTTCGCCGGTCATAAAACCATCCCCCTGCGCCCTGCCGCATCCCCTCGCCTCTGGTCTGTCGGTCGGGCTGCCATTGCTATCGGACAGCGTCCGCCCGCTTCTTCATCATAACCGCACAATCCCGCACATCAGGCCGCACCGAACACCCCGCCGGTCCCCTATTTTCTCAAGTTCATCCTGGCCCAACAGCGCGATGAAAAACGAGACGGCAGAACCAGGCTCGGCAGGCACGGCAGAGACGAGACGGCGCGAGGATTCACGCCGTGGAGCGGGACGTGAGCGCCTCCCGGCTCGCATCCACCTGCCGCACCGGTTCCGGCACTTCGAGCAGGCGCAGCGCCTGCCAGTGCCCCTCGGCCAGGACCAGCTCGCTGACCGCCAGGTTGTGGGCCTTGCCGATCCGCAGCCAATCCGCCGCCGAATAGCCAGGCAGCAGGCTCAACAGCAATACCTTCGAGACCACCCCGTGTACGATGACGGCGATCCGTTTGCCCCGATGGCGCGCCACGACACGGTCCCACACCGGTAAAACCCGCTGCTGAATGCTGGCGAAACTCTCCATGCCATCCACCGCAAAGTCGAGATCGCCGCTTTGCCAAGCGCGCAGGGTGCGCTGCCAGGCCTCCTCCACCTCCGCTCCGCAGCGCTGGCTGAACGCGCCCACTCGCCGTTCATGCCACAATGGCTCGATCTCGTGGGGAATGCGGCAGCGCCGGGCGATCGGTTCCGCCGTCTCGATGGCCCGCCGCATCGCCGAGGACACCACCACCTCCGGCCCTTGCCGGGCAAACCATTCCGCCGCTGCTTCCGCTTGCCGCCGCCCGTGCTCCCCCAGGGGCACATCCGATTCCGCCCCGTGCAACAGATGGGGTGTGGCCGTCTCCGCATGCCGCGCCAGCCACACGCGGGTGATCCCTTCCTTCTTCACGGCTATGCTCTGCACGTCTCTTTCTCCTCCTTCACCTCTTGGATCGCCTTCTGAGTCCCCTGCTCTCGGAACGCCGGGCCTCGGAAGGCCGGGGGAGAGCCAGGGCTTTACCTACCCCTGCGCGAGCGGACGCATCCCCTCTCCGCCGGGTAAAAAAGCAGCACGGGGGATGATTGATTCCCCCGGCCTCGGTGCTTGCAGGTCCTGCGTCTCTGTTATTTTTTCGGTAGATTCAGGCGAAAGGGAAGCCAGGAAGAGAAACCGTCTACGGAACGGACCGGACGGGAGGCAGGCGCTGCCGTTTCCACACCGGTCGACGGCGGCGGTGGGGCCGGACGGGACGGAGGCCCCGCGGGACTGGACGGCGGACCCATCGCGGCTTCCAACCGCGCCAGCTTCTCCCGCACCGCCTGCAACTCCTTCTGCAACTCCTTGAGCGTCTGCTCGATCTGCTTGTATTGTTCATCCCGCAGGGCCTTGCGTTCCTGGTCTGCCGCCTTGTTCCGTTCGATCTCCTGTTGCAGGCGGCTCATCTCTTCGCGGACGGTCTTCTGCTCCGCCATCAGTCCCGTGAGCCGCTCGCGGAGCACTTCCAGAAGGGCCACTTCCTTTTTGAGGGTTTCCAGGGCCGTGATGCGTTCCCGCAGCGCTTCCACCGCGGCCACGTCCTTCTTGAGCATGTCCAGGGACGGTTGCAGTTCCTTGCGCACCGCTTCCACCGCCGCGGCAGTCTCCCGCTTGCTGGCCTCGCTCCCCTGGGCGGACTCCTTGCGCAGGGCCGCCAGCTCCTTGCGCAGTTCCTCCACCGCTGCCGCCTGCTCCTTCTTGACCCCCTCCACGGCACTGGCGCTCGCCGCGCTCCGCTCCTTGAGGGCCTCCAGGTCCGCCTTGAGCGCCTCCAGCAGCCGCAACCGCTCCGCTTGACTGTTAAGCCAGGCGGTGAAGTCTTGCTTGCGGACCAATTCGCTGCGGGCTTCCCGCTCCTGGTTCAGCTCCCGCCGCAGATCGGAGATGTTGGACAACAAGCTGTTGTACAACGTCAACGCCCCCAGGGCCACCATGCTCAGGATCGTCCCTCCGAAGATGCGCCAGAAGAGGGAGACCTTCTCCTCGTCCTTGGAAGGACTTTTCTCCCCGCAGGACGAAGCGGCGCGCAGCGCCTCGCTGGCGGCGGCCAGGGATGTCCCTTGCTCCTCCTGCTCGCTCTCGTGGGAATACCGTCGTGGTAACACAGCAACCTCCCCCTCGGCCGGTCGGGCCGGCTGACTTCCAAACTTCATCGGACGCCGGGTCCGCTGTCCTTGATGGAAAGCATCATCCTATAGTCATTCGCCGGGGTGTCTGCAATCCGAGTCCCGCGGACTCATCGGGAGAACGCGCTCCACCCCACCCCGCTTGCGCCCTCTGATGCCGACTTGGGGAATTCCAAGAGCGAAATCAACTCAGCGCGTCCCGTGCCTCCGGCGCTCCCGCTGCTCCCTCCCCCGCGGGAACTGAGGTGCTCGGAGAAGAAGGGGACTGGCTCAACGGCTGCAATTCCTCGACCAGTGCCCAGAGAACAGGCAGATTGGGCAGAACATTCACCAGCGTCTCCCGCCAGGTCTTCCAGAGTTTCTTCTGCCGCACCAGCAACTTGCCCTGGCGGATACGCAAGCCGTCGAATTGCTCCCAGGGCAGGAAGGCCTTGGACCAGTGCAATCCGTCCGGACGGACCACGAGCGGGCCGAACACCGCCTGCCCCTGCTCCTGGAACTGCACCCACGCGCTCTGCCACAGCCGCGGAAAAGTCCGCCGCTGGACCTCCACCAGCAACTGATGGTAGCCGCCCACCGCCGGCGTGAGCTGCACCCTCGCCCCATCCTGGCGGACCAGGGTCAGCGAGGAGCTGAGCAGATCATCCGAAAACGAAACCGCCGGACGCAGAATGCAAGCGGTTCGGACGCCTCGCTCATCGCCTTCCACAATCCGCTCCCGGAGATGGGAAAAGTGCAGCCAGACTTCCGTGATCTCCTGCCAGAGGAAGACCAAAGCTTGCCCGCGGCACAGATACAGCAGCCCGCTGGGATACAGCAGAACCGTCAGCCCCCGCTGGCGCCACAGCCGCCCCAGCACCACCAGCCCCAGCCCAGGCGGGATCAGCAGCAACATGGCCAGATGATCCATCTTCTGCGGCCCATGCACCCACCAGAGGTAGTTGAGCAGAAGCCCCACGACCAGCAGCAGGACGCTGAGCGAGAGCTGGAAGAGAAACCGGGGCAGGCTGATGCGGAAAATCGCCTCCGGTTCCCCCAGCTCTGCAACTGCCAGATGCAAGTGATCGGAATACCGGCTCATGGGTTCCTCGCCCGCAGGTCGACGTTGTTGCTTATAATACCACGGCTGCGGCCGGTGCGCACTTGTTCTCCGGCAGTGCCGGCCTTCCCCCTCTCAGGAGCCGATGATTCCATGCTCGTGGTCATGCATCGCCAGGCCACCGCCGCGGATATCGAACGGGTGGTGGAGGTAATCCGCGCTCAGGGTTTGACCCCCCATGTGCTGCCCGGCACGACCCGGACCGCCATCGGCATGACCGGCAACACCGCGGCGATCGACCCGGAGTTGTTCGAGGGCTTGCCCGGCGTGGTCGAAGCCATCCGGGTGACCCGGCCGTTCAAGCTGGCCAGCCGCGAAATGAAGCCGGATGACACGGTCATCCCCCTGCCCCAGGGCACAATCGGCGGCGGTTCCTTCACAGTCATCGCCGGGCCATGCTCAGTGGAAAATGAAGCCATGCTGCTGCGCACCGCGGAGTTTCTCCGGGAACGGGGCGTGCGCTTCCTGCGCGCTGGAGCTTACAAACCGCGCACCAGCCCCTATGCCTTCCAGGGTCTGGGCCGGCAAGGCTTGCGCATTCTCGCCCAGGCCCGCCAGCGCTTCGGACTGGGCATTGTCACCGAACTGATGGACACGGAAGAAACGGAGGCCGTCGCGGACGTGGCCGACATCATTCAAATCGGCGCCCGCAATATGCAAAACTTCGCCCTCCTCCGCCGCGTCGGACGCTGCCGCAAACCCGTTCTGCTCAAGCGCGGACTCTGTGCCACCCTCGAAGAATGGCTCATGGCCGCCGAATACATCCTGGCCGAAGGAAACTATCAGGTCATCCTCTGCGAGCGCGGCGTCCGCACCTTCGCCGACCACAGCCGCAATACCCTGGACCTGTCCGTCATTCCGCCCGCCAAAGCCTGGTCCCACCTGCCGATCCTGGTCGATCCAAGTCACGGAACGGGCAAGCGGGCCTACGTGCCGCCGATGGCCCTGGCCGCCCTCGCCGCTGGCGCCGATGGCCTGCTCATCGAAGTCCACCCCGAACCGGACAAGGCCCTCTCCGACGGCCCCCAATCCCTGGATTTTCCCGCCTTCGAGCAGCTCTGGCACCGCCTCGCCCGCCTCGCTGAGGTCCTCCACCGCACCCTCTAGCGCCGCCGCTAGCTCACTCAGCCCACCCCCGCCTCCCCCGTCTCTCTCTTCCTCCTGACCGGCTCTGGGCCTTTTCGCCCGCCGCCAGCGTTCCGTTTTTCCGGGAATGCCGGGGAAAAAGCGTGCGGTTGTGCGTCCCATCCCTGGCCGAATGGCATCCTTGACAAATGAAAAAATTATGAAAAATTGTCCACTTCATTTGACTTCTCGCAATTCATGGTGCATATGTACAGTTGAACCCAGCGAGACCCAGCAAAGCTCCGACAATCGCGGCATTGGCATCGCCGGTCCACAACCCGGCAGGCCAAGAGCCAAACGGCAAACCCAATCGATACCGTCTGTTTTTCGGCTCTGTCTGTGGACTTCTCCGAACAGGTGGCGGCGAAGGCCCCGCAGAGGCAACCCCGAAGCGGACGTTGGCCCAGTTTCCCCCAGAACTTCCCCGCCGGGACGAGCATCGGTTCCTGAAGCGGGACAGACGAGAGGAGAAAATCCCATGATCGCATTGCAAAAATTTTCCCACACTCCGTCGAACATGGGCACACAGCCTGAAGGAGGCGAGCGCCGCATCCGCCCCTGCAACCGAAAGGGACCTAGCGAGGAGCGGCAGCGGGAGGGATGCTACCGGGTTGACCCGCACGTGCCAAAGCCGCCCCGGTCAGAGGGCGCCTGGCGTCACGGGGACGGCCCCAGCCGGAAGCTCGCTCCCGGCCACGGCGGCAACGGTGATTGCACACTGGCGGCAGATTTTGTTAGGGTAGGATCATGGCATCGTTATTTGAGCAGCCGCGGCGGAAAGCGCGGGAACGAACCAGCCGGGACGGCAACGTTCATTCTTCCCCTTTGGGGAGCGGGATTCATCCTTCCATTCCTGGAGGGGAAGGAGGGATTGCGCCGCTGCAACTGTACGCCGATGTGGTGTTCGACCGGCCCCTGGACCAAGCGTGGACGTATGGGGTGCCGGAGCATCTGGTCGGCCTGGTGGGAGTGGGCAAGCGGGTGGCGGTCCCCTTGGGCAAAGGAAGCCGGGAGACCAGCGGCTTCTGCGTCGGCTTGCGCGAAACAGGCCCTCCCGCTTCCATCCAGGTCAAGCCGGTGCTTCGCGTCCTGGATGACGAAGCGCTGGTGGATGAGCACCTGCTCCAGTTGACCCGGTGGATGGCGGAGTATTACCTATGCGGCTGGGGTCAGGTGCTGCATGCGGTGGTCCCGGCGGGTGTCCGAGAGCAAGCGGGCACGCGCGAGGTGGCCGTAGTCGAAGTTCCTCCTGCGGCGGAGCAGCCGGAACCATTCCCCGCCCTGACGGCTCAACAGCGTGCGGTGTGGGAACTGGTACGGGACAGCGGCGGGGCGATGGAACTGCGCGACCTGCTGCGGCAGGGCCGCTGTTCTGCCGCGGTCGTGCAGGGGTTGGTCAAGAAGGGGTTGCTCCGGCGGTATCGCCGGCGGGTGGAGCGGGCGGAAGTTCAGGAGGCGGTAGCCGAGGCGGCGGAGCCGCCGCTCCTTGGGTCGCGCGAAGAGCCGCGGATCGTGCTCAACGGCGATCAGCAGCGGGTGTGGGGGCAATTGGAAGCGGCCCTGCAAGTGGGCGGATTCCAGCCGTTCCTGTTGCACGGCGTGACCGGCAGCGGCAAGACGGAGATCTACCTGCGGGCGATGGAAGCGGTGGTGCGCCAGGGCCGGCAGGTGATCGTCCTGGTCCCGGAGATCGCCTTGACACCCCAGACGATCGCCCGCTTCCGGCAGCGCGGCAACCGCGTGGCGGTGTTGCACAGCCACCTGACGGATGCGGAGCGCGGCGCGCACTGGCGGCGGATCGCCGCGGGAGAAGTGGAAGTGGTGGTGGGTGCTCGCAGCGCCATCTTCGCCCCGGCGCGCAAGCTGGGACTCATCGTGATCGACGAAGAACACGAGCATACGTTCAAGCAGGAAGCGACGCCACGCTACCATGCCCGCGATGTGGCCGTCATGCGGGCGCGCCTGGCGGGAGTGCCGGTGGTTCTGGGGTCCGCCACGCCCAGCCTGGAGAGCTGGTGGAACGCAGCCCGCGGACATTACACCTTGCTGAGCCTGCCCAAGCGCGTCGAGGCAAGGCCGCTGCCCCAGGTGCGGATCATCGACCTGCGGCACGAACCCAACAAAGGCGGAGCGATCAGCATGACCCTGGCTGCCGCGATGGAACGGGCCTTGCGCCAGGGAGGGCAGGTCCTGCTGCTGCTCAACCGCCGTGGTTACAGCACCTATGTGCATTGCTCCAGTTGCGGCCACGTGGCCCAGTGTTCCCATTGCGACATCGCCCTGACGTTTCACCGTTGCCGCAATGCCTTGCTCTGCCACTATTGCGGCTGGGAGACGGCCCCGTATCAGCGCTGCCCGGCGTGCGGCCAGGCGTCGATCCGCTACCAGGGACTGGGCACGGAGAAACTGCAAGCCGAGATCGCCGAGAAGTTCCCCGGTTACGTGTGCGTGCGGATGGATTCGGATACCACTAGCCGGCGCGGCAGCCACGAGGGGATTCTGGAAGCGTTCCGCACAGGCAAAATTCAGATACTGCTGGGAACGCAGATGATCGCCAAGGGGCTGGACTTCCCGAATGTGACGCTGGTGGGGGTGATCAACGCTGATGTCGGTCTGCATGTGCCGGATTTTCGCAGTGCCGAGCGGACGTTCCAGTTGCTGGCCCAGGTGGCCGGTCGAGCGGGCCGCGGCGACAAAGGCGGCGTGGTGTACATCCAGACGTTCACCCCGGATCATCCCTGTATCGCCCTGGCCGCCCGGCATGATTACGTCACCTTTGCTGGCCAGGAACTGGCCCAGCGCCGCCAGCACCGCTATCCGCCGTTTGAACACCTGGCCCGCTTGATCATCCGTAGCGAGGAGGAAGCCGCCGCGGCCCAGTTCGCCCAGACTCTGGCTGGGGCGTTGCAACGGGCCGCCGCTGTCGTGGACCGGCAGAGCCGGGAAGGGGGAACCGCCCCCCCTGGGGAATTGCCCGGCCCTCCGCCTCCCTTGCGCATCCTGGGTCCCGCCGAATGCCCCATCTACCGCCTCAACAATTACTACCGCTTCCACTTCCAGGTCCAGTCCCCGGATCGGGGACGATTGCAGAACGTGTTGCGGCGCGTGCTGGGCACTGTCCGCCCTCCTGCCGCCGTCGAGTTCCAGATCGACATGGACCCGTACTCCATGCTTTAGAGCTTGAGACCTGGCTGCTGGGATGGCACGGAAGAACAGGAGGGACAAGAGCAGCGATTCGGCCTGCGGCATAGCTCAACGATTTGGCCTCAGGGAGACTTTCAAAGGAAGTAAGGAAGAGAGTAGAAGTTGCTCTGGCGGGCCGTCAGCACGGGGACTATGAGTAAAGCAGCCGGAAAAAAGTTTTTTCACCTTGGGGTGCCAGAAAGTCCGCAGCCGATACCTTGACCAGAGACAGCCTGGGGCTATGCTCAATGCTAACGGGCTGTTGTGAACCGAGACGGAGGTTTCGCCGTACCATGGCACACGTCGTCACAGCAAACTGCTACGATTGCAAGTACACGGACTGCTGCGTTGTCTGTCCTGTGGAGTGCTTCTATCAGGACGAGATGATGCTCTACATTGACCCGCAGGATTGCATCGATTGCGAAGCCTGCGTCCCGGAATGCCCCGTGGAGGCGATCTACGCGGAGGGGAATGTGCCGGCTCAATGGCAGAGCTACATTCAACTCAACGCGGAGAAGGCGGCGGCTCTGAAGGCCGCGGGCAACGCGCACATCACCGAGAAGCAGGAGCCTAAGGAAGGTCCGGAGTGCAAGAAGAAGTGAGGCGGCGGCCGGAGCCAGCAGCATCCCTCCACCTTTCGGCCTCTCGGCCTGCGGCCACCGCTATCCTTCTCCTGCAATTGGGAACGCCAGCACGGCCCGATTACGGCGGAGTCTTCGCCTATTTGCGGCAGTTCCTCAGCGACCGACGGGTCGTGGAAGCCCCTCGCTGGCTGTGGCTCCCCCTGCTTTACCTGCGCATCTTGCCGTTTCGCGCCGGAGCCTCCGCGGCCAAATACCGCCGCATCTGGAATCCCCAGTCGGGTTCCCCCCTGCTCTACTACACGCAGCGCCAGGCGGAGGAATTGCAGCGTCGGCTGCCCCAGGCGGTCGTTCGCTTCGCCATGACCTATGGCCGGCCCTCCGTCGCGGAAGTCGTGACAGAGCTGATCGCCCAGGGAGTAGAGCGGCTTTTGGCCGTCCCCCTGTATCCGCAATACTCCGCCACCACCACCGCTGCCGCGACGGATGCCCTGTTCCGGGTCCTGCTGCGCCTGCGCCGCGTGCCTGCTTTGCGCATCGTTCCGCCCTACTATGACCACCCCGCCTATCTGGAGGCGATGGTCACAGTCATCCGGCAGGATTGGCAACGCCTGGAGTGGGAACCGGAGCATGTGGTGTTCAGCTATCACGGCATTCCGCAAAAGTATGCCCAGCGGGGCGATCCGTATGCCCAGCAAGTGGTGCGCACCACGCGGGAACTGGTCCGCCGCTTGCAGCTCCCCCGCGACCGCTGGACTTTGGCTTTTCAGTCCCGCTTTGGCCGCTCCCCCTGGCTCAAGCCGTATACCGACGATGTCTTGCAGGCCTTAGCGCGCCGGGGAATCCGCCGCGTGTATGTCGCCTTGCCCGGCTTTACGGCGGATTGCCTGGAAACCATCGATGAAATTGGGCGGGAAAGCCGCGAACTGTTTGAGCATGCGGGTGGTGAGCTGCTTTACAACGGCACCTGCCTCAACGACCACCCCCAGTGGATCGCCGCTTTGGAACAGATCATCCGGGAAGAAGGCTGCGGCTGGCTGGCGGAGACGGATCAGGGACGGGCAGGACCGAGCAGTTGAGGAGCTTCCTCCGGGTGATTTTGCACGTAGGCAGCGATGGCCGAGAAGAACTCGATCAGTTGCGCGGCGGCGTGATCCGCAAGGTCGGAAACGGACGGCCCCAGAATCTTCACCGCCAGATGAGCCATGCGGCTGTCGCTATGCATGTAGCATTCCACGCGGGGGGCGAACCGAGCCACGCCATCCTTCTCGGCGAGAATCGGATGGTGGAAGATGACCACGCCCTCCACAGGAATGGGCGGTGCCAAACGGCTGGGCTTGATACTGCCCCGCGCATACCAGATGCGGCCGTCCCGGAAGCGCCCCACCGTCCGCCACACCACCTCGCTGCCGCATTCATCCGTCCAGCCGAAACTGCCATCGTGGCGTGCCTGAATCGGCAGGCAGGGCACCTGGCGGCGCTGCCACGCCAAGGCCACGCGATCCGGATGATCCAAAAGCCATTCATACACGGCTTTGGTGCAGACCACAGCTTCTCCCCGGGCGCGTGCGGAGACGGTCGGCTGCCGCAGACAGCGCGCCACACCTTCCCGATAGGTGGGAGCGACACACCCCAGCAGGTCAGGAATAGCAGCAGCAGTCCGAGAAGCCGCCGGTAAAACGTGCCCTTCCGAAATGCCCGCGGGATCGGCAGGAGCTGCTACAGCCACCGAAGGAATCGCTCCCGTTCCCCCACTGGCTGCTGCCAATCCTCCCACGGCGGGGACACCGCCTAGCAGCATCCCACTGAAAGATTGCCGCAAGCGAACCATGAGGCGATGTCTTGTCATCCCCCGATCGGGATAACGGCACGATGGCTTCCTCCGGCCGTGGTCCATAGATCGGTTCCCTCCCGTTCCGAGAGAGGGCGGTCCAATGGCCCGCCGCACTCCTCCTTGGTGCCATCGTTTCTCGGAAGCTGCGAAGATCAGGGAAATTGCCAGCCAGCCGCCGGGACCGCAGGAAGAATGGTAAACTGTGAGGCTTGGAACGGCGCGGCCTCAGCGCGGTTCCGACGTAATCTCGACGTGGTCCCTCTACGGTCTCTCCTCAGCGGCCTCTCATAATCTGCGGTCTCTCTTGATGGGGGGAACAACAATCGGGTAACGGAAAGCGATGAAGCGAACCCATGGGCGGATATGGGCACGAGGGAGCCGCCGGCCAACGGTGATCGGGACGGATGAGAGGTAGGGGATGAAGCCAACCGGGACATTCCCAGAGAAGAGCGGCCATATCATGAGAGTGTAAACGGTGCGAGGAGGCGAGGAGAAAAGGGACAGGGGGATCCGCGGGAAGACAAGCAAAAGGAAGGGACCGAGGAAAGACCACCCCAGAAGATCAAGGAACAAGCCGGAAGATGAAGGAAAAGACCCAGAAGATGAAAGGACAGTCCCAGAGGATGCCCGCGAGGTCGATGCGGGTGAGCCAGGAGGGAGCAGCCGAGGCGATGATCCGAAGGGCGGATGAGGCCAGGAATCGAGGGGAGAGGAACCGGACGCCGGGGAGTGCCGGAACGGGGCGGGATGTCTGGGATGAGGTGCGCAAACTGGCCTGTCAGCTTGCCGGGTGGGAGGATTTGCTGGCCGCGCTGAGGGCCGGCCGGAGCGGAACGATCGACGGGGCCTGGGGTTCCTCCGCGGCGTGGGTAACGGCGGCTTTGGCCCAGGAGAGCGGGCAATCTCAGCTCGTTGTGGTGCCGCAGTCCCTGGATGTCGAGGAATGGGCGAGTGAGCTGGAAACGTTTCTGGGGCGCCGGCCGTGGGTCTTTCCCGGCTGGGAGGACTGGCCGGTGTCGCGGGAGAGTCGCGCCGGCCGGGATCGGACAGCCAGCGAGCGCCTGCGGGTCCTTCAGAGTCTTAGCCAGCGACTCCCTCAGCCTGTGCAGATGGTCGCCGCTGTGACAGCGTTATGCCAGCCTGTGCCGCCGCGGGAGGACCTGGTAGCCGCCGGGCGGCGCCTCACCGTCGGAGAATCCGCCGATCTCCAGGAATTGCTCGATTGGCTGAGCCAACATGGCTATCGCCGGGTGGAGGCGGTCGAATACCCCGGAGAATATGCCCGGCGCGGCGGCATTCTCGATCTGTTCCCCCCCAATCTTGATCAGCCGGTGCGCCTCGAGTTTTTCGGCGACGAGATCGAATCGATCCGCTCCTTTGCGGTTGCCTCGCAGCGGAGTCTGGAGCATCACCAGGAGGTGGTCATCTACGCCCCGGATCAGAGCGGCGGGATGGCACGGGGATTTTTCACGGAATATCTGCCCTCCCCTGTTCATATCGTGCTGGTCGAACCGGAGGAGTTGCAGAATCAATTGCGGCTGTTTCAGGACCGGGTCACCGAGCGGGAGGGTTTGTTCACGGCGGAGGCCACCTGGCGCTACCTGCTGGAGCATCCCACGGTGACGGTGTCGGTGTTGCCCCGGCTGGGTCTGGAAACGACGGTGCACCTGCGGGTGGAGTCGGTGGAGCGTTTCAGCGGCAACGTGGAGCGTGTGCGGGATGAACTGGATGCCGTGGCCGGGGATGAAAGCCAGCGGGTGATCATCGCCTGCGAAACAGAAGCGGAGGTGCGGCGGCTGGAAGAGGTCTTCCGCTCCGGGCGCTTGGCTCAGGCCCAGCGCTTGTGCCTGGTACCGGGCCGGGTGCGTGCCGGCTTCCGCCTCGTGGAGCACGGCGTGTTGCTTTTGGGCAGCCAGCAGTTGTTCCACCGGGACTGGGCCGCCTATGGAGGGAAAACGCGCGGCCTGGCCAAACGCGCGGCGGAGTCGCGGCCGATCGACAGCTTCCTCGACCTGCGGGAAGGGGATTATGTCGTCCACGTGGCTTACGGGATCGCCATTTTTCGCGGCTTGCGCCTGCTGGACAAAAAGGCGGGCCGAGGTACGGAGAGTGCCGCTCCCGCCGCGGAGGGAGCGCTGGCCGAGGGAACACCGGAGGGAACGCCCGCATATGAGGAACACCTGCTGCTGGAGTTCCGGGACGGCGCGTTCCTGTATGTGCCGGCGTCGCGGATCGACCTGGTGCAAAAATATGTCGGAGGTCAGAAGACCGCTCCGGAATTGTCCAAGCTGGGCAGCAGCGTCTGGGGCCGGCGCAAGGCCAAAGCCGCGGAGGCGGCCCGCGATCTGGCCGCGGAATTGCTCCGCTTGCAAGCCCTCCGTCAGGCGGTGCCCGCCTATGCTTTCCCCCCCGATAGCGACTGGCAGCGGGACTTCGAGGCCGCCTTTCCCTATGAGGAGACACCCGATCAGTGGGCCGCCATCCGGGACGTCAAAGCGGACCTGGAAAAGCCCAAGCCGATGGATCGGCTCCTCTGCGGCGACGTCGGTTTCGGCAAAACGGAAGTCGCCTTGCGGGCCGCCTTCAAAGTCATCGACAACGGCAAACAAGTCGCCGTGCTCGTTCCGACCACCATTTTGGCGGAGCAGCACTATCGCACCTTCTCCCAGCGCCTGGCGGAGTATCCGTTCGTCGTCGAGGTGCTCAACCGCTTCAAAACCCCGCAGGAACAGCGGGAAATCCTCCAGCGCCTGGCCGCCGGCGGAGTGGATATCATCATCGGCACGCACCGCTTGCTTTCCGCCGATGTGCAATTCCACGACCTGGGACTGGCCATCATCGATGAGGAGCAGCGCTTCGGCGTGGAGCATAAGGAACGGCTCAAGCAGTTGCGGGCTACGGTCCATGTCTTGACCATGACGGCGACGCCGATTCCTCGCACTCTCCACAGCGCTCTGCTGGGATTGCGGGACATCTCAAATCTGGAAACGCCGCCGCCGGAACGCCTGCCCGTGGAAACTCACATCATCCGCTGGGATGAACCGTTGATCCGCCATGCGATCCTGCGGGAGATGAATCGGGGAGGGCAGGTTTTTTTCGTGCACAACCGCGTGCATGACATTGTGCAGGTGGCGAGCGAGGTCCAGAAAGCCGTGCCGGAAGCGACCCTGGCCATCGCCCACGGCCAGATGCCAGCGGAACAGTTGGAACGGGCCGTGCTGGCGTTCCTCCGCCGGGAAGTGGACGTGCTGGTGTGCACCACGATCATCGAAAGCGGGGTGGACATTCCCAATGCCAACACGATCTTCGTCAACGAAGCGGACACCTTTGGTCTGGCGGACCTCCATCAGTTGCGCGGCCGAGTCGGCCGGCAGCGCCTGCGGGCGTATGCCTACTTCATCGTCAATCCCGCCAAGCTGATCACCCCCGCCGCTCGGCTGCGCCTGAAAGCCATCGAGGAATTCGCGGAATTGGGTGCGGGGTTTCAGATCGCCCTGCGCGACCTGGAAATCCGCGGAGCCGGGAACATTCTCGGTCCAGAGCAGAGCGGCCACATCGCGGCGGTCGGATACGAATTGTACTGCCAGTTGCTAGAGAATGCGGTGCGCGAGCTGAAGAACTTGCCCCCGCAGGAAAGTGTGGAGGCCCATATCGATCTGCCCTGGCCGGCCTATTTGCCGCGGGACTACGTACCGGGCCAGAAGCTGCGGATTGAAGTGTATCGCCGTCTGGCGCGCTTGCGGGAGCGGGCACAACTCCAGGAGTTCCGCCAGGAGCTGATCGACCGTTACGGTCCCTTGCCCCTGAGTGCGGAGTGGCTGCTGCGGACCACCGAAGTCCGCCTCCTCTGCGGCTACTGGAAAATTAGCACCATTCACCGCAACGGTCCGGATGTCGTGCTGAGCTATCGGGATCGCCGCCGGGCCGAGGAGCTGGTCCGCCAGGGCCGCGGGCGCCTCAAAATCGTCGATGACAGCGCCATCTATCTCCGCTTGCGCGCCGGCGAGGAGGAACCGGAGCGGCTCTACCGCCTCCTGTGCCGTTTGCTGCAATCCCCTGCTCCCGCGGAAACGCCGCTTTCTGACAGTTCCCCGGCAACCCCTTCTCCACACCGCTGAGCTGGCGAAACCTGCTGACATCCGCCTGCCATCATAGGCACCGAGGCCGCGCTGATCATTCTCCGAGTTGAAATCGCACTGTTCACCGAAGGCCGCCGAGGAAGGGGGAAGCATCTCCAGGGAGAAGCCCCAGGGGAAGGCCGCCTCAAGAGGTTGGCGGGGCAGGAGCGGACGAAACGGGGGCAGAAGGGGGAGAACGCCGCCAGCGCGACGGCTGCGTCCGCCACAGATACGCTTCCAGGATCACCGCCGCAGCGGCCACCACAAGGCTGCCCCACTGGGAGAGCGTCAGGCCAAAGGTGTAAGCCGGCTCGATTCGGAGCGACTCGTTGATGAAACGATGCACGGCATAACCGAGCATCAGCAGCACCAGCAATTGCCCATCGTGGCGCCGGTAAGGGTAGTACAGAAGCAGCACTGGCAGCAGGAGCAGCATGCTAACGGTCTCGTACAATTGGGTCGGATAAAGCCCCACGGTGCGCGGCACGAAGGGGGGAAGGTCCAGGGTTTGGCCTTGCCGTTCGACGCTCAGGCGTAAGCGATTGTGCCCGCGCGGCCAGTCCCGCACCCATTCGTTGAACAGATCATCCACGTAGATTTGCGTTTCGAGTCCCGTGTGCGTGAGCCGCTGGCGGAGTTGGAGATAGTCTTCCAGCGTGTCGCAGCGGAGGACGCGGCGGCCGGACGGCGTGCGTTCCTCCTGTCCGATGCCCCAAGCCTGCCACTTCTGCCAGACGGTTTCGATCATCTCGGCAGTGCCCAGCGGTTCCAGCAGAATGGCGTTGGGCTGGCCGTTGACGCGGACGATACGGTCCCCTGCCTCCAGGCCGGCTTGTTCCGCCGCAGAACCTGCTTCGACCGCCAGGACCCGCGAGCGGGGATCAGCCAGAGGCAGGCGGTGATTGGTGCGCGTCAGGGCAAAGCCGGTGGTCGTTTGCAAGCCCCAATCCGCGACCAGTTGGGGGCGGGCATGGGCCGGCAGCAGCGGGAAATGAGCTGTTCCCAGGGGGACGCTGGCCGTCGCGACACACGCCACCTGACCCCAGCAACAGCCGTTGAGCCAGCAGCCGAGGCGCCCGATCGCCACCCCCGCCGCTATCAGCGGTGCAATCACATCCGCCAGTTGCCAGTTGGAAATCCGCAGGTGCCGCAACACCAGCCAGTAGAACAATCCGTAGGCCAACACGCCGCCCACCACCGAACCGTAGAAGACGATCCCGCCTTCCCAAATTTTCAGGAATGCTCCCAGCCAGCCGAGCAGGGAACGATCCGGGAAGTGGTGCGAGTATTGGATCATGTACAAAATGCGTGCTCCGATCAGGCCGCCCACGAAAATCCACAGGACGAAATCCTGGAAGCGTTCCGGCGGCAGACCGATGCGGCGTGCCCGGCGGCTGCCCCACAATGCCACCACGATAAACGCCACGAACAGCATCGTCCCAAAGCCGGGAACCGGTATTCCATCCGGCGGAAAACGATCCTTCAGGATCGGGATCGTAAAGAGGATCTGTTGCATAGCGGCTCGGATTACCTCCTGGGTTGCGCGGGACCCACGCTGGCAAAGTCCTGACGAAGCCCGGCGGGTCGGGACGTTCGCAGCGGGGCGCGTCGCATCACGGCACCGGCAGATGATCGAGAATGCGGCGGATGAGATGGTCCGGCTGCAATTCCTCGGCCTCCGCCTCAAAGGACACGATCAGGCGATGGCGAAGGACATCCGCGGCCATGACTTTGACATCTTCAGGAACGACATAGTGACGCCCCTGGAGGAAAGCATGCGCTTTGGCGGAACGCAGCAAAGCCAGCGACGCCCGCGGGCTGGCCCCCAGTTGAATGTACTGTTGCAAGGGCAGACCGTAGTCCGCCGGCTGCCGCGTGGCCCGCACCACGTCCAGTAGATACTCCTTCACCCGCCGATCGACATACACGCTATCCGCCGCCTGGCGCAACTGGAGCAGTACCTGCCGCGAAAGCACCGGCTCGATCCGACGATGCACCGCGGGCGAACCCATCCGCTCCAGCACTTGCAGCTCCTCCTCACGCGAAGGATACTGCACCAGCAATTTCAGCATGAAGCGGTCCACCTGGGCTTCCGGCAAGGGATAAGTTCCCTCTTGTTCGATGGGGTTCTGCGTGGCCAGCACCAGGAAGGGATCGGGTAAGGCGAGGGTGGTTTCGCCGATGGTGACCTGCCGCTCGGCCATCGCTTCCAGGAGGGCGCTTTGTACCTTGGCCGGAGCGCGGTTGATTTCGTCCGCCAGGACCACATGGGCGAACACCGGCCCTTTTTTCACGGTGAACTCGCCAGTCTGCGGCTGGTAAATCTGCGTACCGAGCACATCCGCGGGGAGCAAGTCCGGCGTGAATTGGATGCGCTGAAAGGACAGGTCCAGTGCCTGGGCCACGGTCCGCACCGCCAGCGTCTTGGCCAACCCCGGCACGCCTTCCAGCAGCGCATGGCCATCCATGAGCAGGGCGATGAGCAGCCCGTCGATGAGATGGCGCTGGCCCACCAACACGCTTTCCACCGCCCGGTAAAACGGGTCCAGCATCTGCCGGTATTGGGAAATCTCGGCTCCGTCGATCATGCCTGACTCGATGGTTCGGCACGGGTACGCACAACGGCCCCACTTCAACGGTACGCACGCCGGCCCCGCTTCCACAAGTCTTGGGGCAGACACAGGCACTTTGTGCCATTGTACGGAGCCGCCGAGGAGGGATACGGCCCGCTTCCCGCCGGCTGCGGCTTACGCCAGTCCCGCCACCTGAGCCGCCCGCTCGGCCACCTCTTCCGCCAGCGGCGCCCGCTTGTAACGATACACGGCGGCGTCCCACCGCTCCTGGGTGGCTTCGTCCACCCGCAGCCCCTCCCCCACGCACAGCAGAAAGCGGCCCGGAAGCGCCTGCTGCAGCCGCGCGCAATGCCGGTGCAGGTCCGCCTTGCGCCAGAAACCGAAAAACTCCAGATACACCTCCCGTCCGCTCGGCTGATGGACCAGACGATAATCCGGCACCCATACGGAGTCGCCCACCATCTGAGGGGCGGGTTCGCTCTGAAGGCTCCAGTCGCGAATCCGGCTGCGGAAGGCCTGCACGAACGCCTCCAGTTCCGGAGGTGTGTACATTCCGAAATCCGGCAGATGGGAGCGCAAGCCGTCCGCCGAGGAGAGGGTAAACGTCTTGTCCCGCGCTGCTTTCCCGGCTCGGCTCCAGCGCAGATGGGCCTGGAGGTGAAACGAGGCGCAGTGCAACAAGGTGGGCAAAAACAACGCCAGTTGCAGGCCGTACTTCTGCGTGGCAGAAAAGAGAGACAGCGGACCGTCCACCTCCAGGCGATAATTCTCCGGACCGGTGGGGCTAATTCGGACAATCAGACGGTGGAACTTGACGGCCCGGCACAGTTGCCGGAAACGGGCCGGCGTGGCTCCGCTCACCTGAATCTCCAGGCGTACCGCACGCAGGAGGACCCCTTGGGCCAGCGCCACGTTGTAGCGCTCCAGCAGGCGTTCCGCGCTGAGGTCCTCGAAGGCCACAATGCGTTGCTCGCTTTTCAAGTCGGCGAACAGGGCCTCTTCGATTTGGCCGGTACTCTCGAACTGGCCGTAGCTCCGAAGGGCCTCAGCGAGCACAGCCTGGCGGTCGAACGGTTTTCCCTCGGCGGCCCACTGGCGGCGGCGCTGCGCGGCCAGGGTGAACACAGCCGCCCGCAACGGCTCCGGAGACACCGCCGTGACACTCTGGAAGCTGCAGCGCTCTTCCAGCAAGTGGGCCAGGCCGGCGGGCAACAGCCCCTGCGGACCTTCTGGAATCAGGTCCGCCAGTTCCTCGGCGATTTCGCCTCGACTGCGGCCCACACTGCGGCGGAAAATCTCCAGGAGCTGCTCCGCCAGGGTCCGGACCAGCGGGTCCTGGAGCGAAACGTAAAGCGGCACCACTTGATGCCTCTGATGCCGCACCCGTAACAGCTTGCCGGTCAGCATAGCCGGGAATTCCACCCCAACAAAAGCGAGCGTTCATTGAAAGGCCCGGTGCTGCCGACGCCGTTCGCTGACGTATTCCTCGGCGGTTCCGCGAGCCACAATCTCATACAGCACGGCTTGCTTGTCGCCATGCTTGCGCAGAATTCGCCCCAAGCGCTGGACATTCTCCGTCGTACTCCCCGATCCCCCGAAGATGATCCCTACCGACGCCGAGGGAACATCGACCCCCTCGTTCAGAACCTGGCAGGTCACCACCGCCGTGTATTCGCCCCGCTGCAACCGCTCCAGAATCTCCTTCCGCTCGCGGGCCTTGGTCTGATTGGTCATCGCCGGAAGCAAAAATTGCCGGGCGATCGCATAAACTGTCGCATTGTTGGCCGTGAAAATCAAGGTCCGTTCCCCGGCATGGCGCTGCAACAGCTCGGCCAGCACCCGAAACTTCTCGCTGGCTCCTTGCACGATCCGCTTCTGCTCCCGATACGCGCGCAATGCCGCCAGCCCTTCCGCACTGCGATTGGCCACGAACAGAAAGCGGCGGAACCCTTCCGGGCTGCTCAGCGAAAGATTCTGCTCACTGATAAAGCGGCGGTAAAGCTCCCGGCACTGCTGATAGCGGCCTTGTTCCTCCGCGGTCAGTTCCACATACACCCGCCGCACCTCGTAGGGAGCCAGATATTCCCCCGCCACGTCGCGGATGTCCAGGCGATAGACGATCGGACCGATCAATTCCGGCAGCAGGGCTTCCCCGCCGTCGCTCCGCTCCGGTGTGGCCGTCAGACCCAAGCGGAACGGCGCTAACGCCCCCTGGGCTGCCGCCTGATAGGACGCCCCCGGCAAATGATGGCATTCGTCGAACACCACCATGCCGAAGCGGTTGGCCCAGCGCTCCAAATGAATGTAGGCCGAATCGTAGGTGGTCACCGTCATCGGCTGGTAATTGAACTCCCCCGCCCCGACCATCCCCACCGTAATCCCGAAACACCGCTCCAGCTCCGCCGCCCATTGCACCATCAGGTCGATCTTTGGCGTGACCACCAACGTCGGGCGATTCACCGCCGCGATACATTGCAAAGCGACGAAGGTTTTCCCCGTTCCCGTGGGCAGGACGATCACCCCCCGCCGCTCCTGGAGCCAACACGCCGCCGCCTGACGCTGATAGTCCCACGGCACGCGCTCATCGCGCAAGCGCCAGCCGGCCCCTTCCGTACCCCAGCCGCGCGCCTCGTCCACATACTCGATCTGCTGCCGCCGCAATTCCTCCACAATCGCCCGGTAGTAACGCCCCTGCGCCCGCCATTGCTCCGTGCGCGGATCCCACACTAGCCCCGGCAGGGAAGGCACTGTCTCCCCCGCCTCGGCTTCGACGATCACCGTGGCCCGATCATAGCGCAAGCGCAGCTTGCCCATCGCTCCTGCCGCCTCCTGCCCGCTCAGGACTACCTTCCCATTTTGCCCTCTGACTTCCAACCTGCCCTCCGACGCCCTTCGGATTTATCCCACCGCAACGCTCCCCGCCTATTCTAGGCTCAGCGGCAGAAACCCGCACGACCAGCTTGAGGAGGGACTTGGAAGGATTAAAGACACTTGCAGCGGCAAAGAAAGGATAGGACCTCCCTTTCGGATTCACCCCTCGGAGGGGCCGCGACGCAGACGGCGGGCCAGCCAGCGGAAGAAGACCGCCAAGGTGAGCAACACCCCCGCGGCCACCAACAGCCACACATACACCGGCGTCCGCCTCTCCCACACCACCCCCACCGGCTCCGGCAAACCATAATGCGACAAAGTGAACTCCGACTCCGGTAACGGTCTTGCTGGTACCGACCAGTCGTAGGTATATTCCATGCGGCTCTCACCACCATCAGAGAAAGAACTCGTATGATAATATCGCACTGGTATTGGTACTCCATTATCAACCTTGTATTCAATACGAATCTCAGTTATTCCGGTGCCAATAATATCTTGAGTACGAAAACGCCCTTCCACCAGTGTCCAATATCCAGTAGAATCTAACATCATTGTCCCGCCTTGCACAAAATAAGGTGGCGGCTTATCCACCGCATGCGGACACTCAAAATCTACCACCCACAACTCCCGACCCTCCCGACTCACCCTCCGCATCCCCACCACCCGAAACGGCTGGTACTCCAACAACTCCGGTAACGTCTTCCCCAAAACATCGATCCCCCTGTACTTCATCCATCGTATCGTCTTCCATACCGAAAAATCGCTCTCCGACCCGCGAAAACTCCTCCCCTCTCCCCCTTCATCGATCATCCGCAGTTGCCAACCCCCACCTCCCTTCGTCCCACTCAAGGACTTCTCCAACCAAAACGCATACCGCGAATTCACCCCATAGGCAAAATCCCCACGCCCCGCCTCCTCCCACGGCTCATAATCCTCCAAATAATGCTCGAACACCCCGCCCGCCGCCGACTGCCGCACCACGTACCGGCTCCGACTCCGATTCTGCTTGCCATTTGCCTGCTTGACCTCATTCTGATAAATCGCGGTTCCCACCCATCGATCCGCTTGCTGCTCATACTCCCTCCACCGGGGTAAAGCCTCTTGCTGTAACAAGCGTAAACCCTCTGTTCCGCTCAGCTCCTGAGCTTGCCCACTCCACGCCCCCAGCCCTATCAGCAGTGCACCAGCCCACACGCCAGCCACCCCACGCATCGGTTGAATCTCCTTCCCATCCAGGGCAAATCCGGTGACTCCACCCCGTCACTATTTTTGACACCGCCAAGTCAGAATAAACTTTTCCCCTCCGTCATTGAACAAGCAACTGAGTGCACCTGCACCACTCCTTCCACCCTTGCGGTGCACTCGGTGAAGAACATCACAACTCGCGATGACAGCAAAGAGACATTTGCCTTACCGCTCAGTAGCAACCGCAAAACATACCTTCCCTCGGATCGAGACACCGACAATTGCAACGAGGTAAAGCAGTGCAGCCCGATGCATCTCCTGGACAATCATTTCTAAGTATACTCGTACACCCGTTACTACATTGCGAACATGGCGGAATCTGGCAGGCAGCGAGACACTCCTGGTAATTCGGATCATTCGGATCGCACGGGCAATTCAGTATCACAGATGGGTCCTCGGCGTAGGCGGGGCGGGTGGCCATTGCCGCCAGGGCCACCACCAGCACTGCCAACCCCACCGAACCACACACCGAACCGAGCAGACCACACACACGTGAACCGAGCTTACCACACACGCGTACCATGAGCAACCCTCCAGTCACACCTCCGACAGCCCCCGCCGCCGGAGTCGAAACTTCCCCGCTGACCTGCCATCGTCACCAGAGTAGGAACCCCTGACCTCGCACACCCTCGGAGCTAGGATTCCCCCCGATGAACCTCAGCACTTTCGGAAGAAAGATGCTTCCCACAGTGCAGGTCCTCGGGACCCGCACCATCATCGGTGCCCTTCGTTGGTGTGCTTACCCCCACTTCAGCTCTTACAGATGTGTTCCTCGACAAAAGGAGCGGGGAGATTGCGGGACGTTCACTTTTTGGGTTGCGGCGAGTCCTTGGGCGTGGGGTTGGGCTGGAGGAGGCGCTCTTCATCTTTGAGGAGTTCTTCGAGAAATTCGACCCGCTTGGCATCCTGCTGGCGAGCCTGGGCGACGAAGGCAGCGGCGGCTGCGTTTTTGGGATCAGCCTGAGCAGCGGCAATCGCAAACTTCAGGATGGCCCGCATGTTGATCGGAATGGTGTTGTGGGAGGGTTTATCCGCATAGGAAAGGATCAGCGGGGTCAATTGCCATTGTTTCCATTTGCGCAAGTCTTCGATGGGCATATCGGCGATGTCAGGTTGTGCGACCAATTGTTTCATCACGTCCAGGACTTTGTCGCGGGGGATGACGTCGGAGCGGAACTCCCAGAAGTAGCGGGCGGTGCGCAGGACGGCATATTTGACGGGGAACTCTTGGTCGTCGTGGATCAATTGGGTGAGGTATTTCCAGCCTTCCTGGGGATCAAGGAGGATATAGCCGGCGAGGACGCCATCGAGACCGCTAGCGAATTGGCGTTCTTTGTCATCGAGGAGTCGGCGTAGGGCACGGGCGTGTTCGGGTTTGCCGCAGTGGCCGAGGAGCAGGCCGTACAAGCCGTAGCGGCTGCCACGGGTGTTGGGGTCGGCCAGCCATTGGAGCAGGGTTTCCGGGGGGAAGTGCGGGGCAACTTCGCGCACCTCCTTGTAATCGGCGGCGGCGAATTCGTTGTAAGCATCGCTGCTGATGACCACGTCCTTGTCTTCCAGATAGCGGAAGAAATACTTGAGGCGGGTGGCAGCGTCCTTGTTGCGCACGGCAATGGCGCCTTGGAGATACTCCGGCAGGCGGCTGTCTGGAGGGAACGCATCGCCGCGGTAGGGGTCCAATTCTCCGGTGGGAGAGACGTTGAAGAAGATCAGGTACTTGTATCCGCGGCCTTCCGGCGGAATGTAGCGGGGAATGGTGATGGTCTTTTTTCCTTTGATGATGTCATGGGGCTTGATAACGATTTCGATATGGAACTCTGTGGTGCCTTTGTTGAAGCCGCCATCCTGAGGGTCTAGCTTGGCGTTGCTCAGGCTGCCGTAGAGGATCATATCCGCCTGGGCGACTTCATTGGACAATGTGTTGCCACTGGGTGCGCAGAAGGGGCAAGCCCAGACCGCACTCGACCCAAACCATAGTGTCGCCAGAATGCCGATAATTCCAGGTCCGACTCGCATGGCTATCGTCCTCATGACCGTGCCTCGCCTCCAGGTCGTCCCGCCGCGAAGGTCGCCTCATCGCAGGGGCGGGGCTGCGCCTTCCTCCCCATCCTATCCCTACGGGCCTCTCTCTGAGGCGATTATGGGACGGTTGATGTCCGGAAGCAAGATAAAGACTGCTCTGTAATATAAAATTATACTTGCACCTCATGTTGTTCTAATTGCGACAACGCTTGCTCCACCAAGCGCCGCGCAGCGGAGACCAGGGGCGGATCCGCCGAGGTAGGGCGGAGGGCTTCCAGATAGCGGCGGACCTTGCGTACAACCTGGGCACGCTTGGAAGGTTCCAGGTGGGCGGAGTCCGTCAGGTTGTCGTACATATCGGCCAGCTTGAGCAGGTGCACTTGCCAGTCGGCGGCGCGCAACTGCCGGCAGTAAGCCTCCTCGCGCTGCTCCTCCGGCAGGCGGCAATCCTTGGACAAGGCGGCGACCCAGCGAGCGACCTGCTCGCCGAAGGCCGCGGCCAGATCGTCGTAGTCCGTGTCCGTGTCCTCCAGGCAGTCGTGGAGCACGGCGGCGGCGAGCACCTCCTCATCCCCGCAGCCCAATAGATGCCGGACGATCAACGCCACCCGCAGCGGATGCGCCACATACGGCGTCCGCCCATCCTTGCGCAACTGATGCCGGTGCGCGCGAGCAGCAAACGACACGGCGGCCAATACAGCCTCCTCAAAAGTTCTCATGTCACCCTCGCAACAGTGTGTTCCAGGAGAGAACCCCCAGCAACCGGCCTTTTCCTGACTCTCTTTTTGAGCTACAATAGGGGAACCAAAGCATCCTGAGCAACCCGCCTGGACAGTCGCAGGATGATCCCGAACGGGGCGGCCGTACCCGGGCCTGAAGCTCAACGGTTGAGCAGGCGGCTCATAACCGCTTGGTTGCGGGTTCGAATCCCGCCGGGCCCAATCCACCTCTCGCCATGGCTCACCCCTGCCCAAGGTGCCGCCTGGGGTTCCCCCTCCAGCGAGGCCCACAATTGCAAGAGGCCAGGGCGAGCAAACCGAAGGCGGTGCTCTGCTACACGCTAAATGTTGGCTCTGGAACCCCGCCCAACAATTGATGAGGGGGAATTCCGGAGAACAGCCGCCCTGCCCTCCGCCCACGACCGCGGACCCCCTGCCAACCCACTTGCCTGCCGCCGATGACTCCGCAAACTCAAAACCTCGGCAGAGGCGGGAAAAACCGCTCAAAGGCGAGGACCCCCTGCCCGAAGCAACTCCCGCATCTTGCCGCGGAAAAGCGGACCTCCCCTCGGACCGACTCCTTGTCCCTGCCAAAGGAGAGCGGAGCTGCGGGAACCTCGCACGCCAGCTCCGGCGTACTGTCGCCATAATGTCACTCTTTCGAGGAACCGCTCCCTCAAAATGTCGTGGGAGGGCGGTGCGCAGCTCTTCCAGTGACACGGCACTGCCAGCGATGGCTGCCGACTCCGCGACCTTGGGAACCGAACGGACCAAACGGACCGAAAAGGGCCGCTGCCTCTGCCGAACCTGACGAAATATGACCGCCGACTGCGGGGATACACACCCCGGAGGTGATTCTGTCAAGGGGGACGGACGGGACAATTCGGAATGCTCCCGTGGCTGAGAAGGCTTTGTCAACTTCGGACGACGGGGCAACTCCGCGAGAACCTCCCAACTTTCCCGCTTCTTTTCCGCCCGACGGCCTGAGCGACGCGAGGGCCTGGCTCGCTGATCCAAAGATACTAGCGACCGTATCAATTGATCACGACTTCGCCGATTGCCACTTATGGATTGACAAATTAATTTATACAATCGCATTTGCATCTTTTCTGCTGTCGAGATGGGATGATGACCGGATTCCACGGACTTTTTCCGTTTCCTGGGTTCATCATGTTCACTTGACAATTCGGAGGAAATCCGAGAAGACCCTACCGCGGAACGCTGGGAGCGAACCGAGGTTGGCTCCCCTCGCCGCTGGGGCCGAATGGGGGAAGCCTCGCCGTGGGTCGCTCCCTGCCGACGCTGGCGGCGAGATGTCACTGCCTTCTCCGCCGAGGAAGGTTCTGCCACGGCCAGGGAATCTCCCGACTGTTCCGCCGTTTTCGCTTTGTTTTTCCGGGTACCGCAGATGGGGCGAATCCGGCCCGTGGGGGAAGGCTCTTCGCCGCGGGATGCTGTTCGCCGACCTACCACCGGAAGGGGCTTCGCCTCGACGATAAAGGGCACGCTCCGCTTCCGCGATCGGCTTGCCGATTTCGCACCGTATGCAGAACGATTTGTTCGACGTTGATATTGGTAGAAAAGATCAGGTTTTGCTTCGACAGATGGTGCGGGCGCCGGTCGGGGCGGGGGAGGAGCGGGGGCGCTCTCCAGGGTGAGAGGCAGGGACGGTATGGCAGAGCCAGGGGAAGCCGAGGAGTGACTCTTGTCTGTCACCGAATTGGACCGCTTCGGCCAGGGAGTTGGGGATTCTTCGGTCTTCCGTCGCAGAGCTGGCTGGGTCAGCATGCTTTTCAGATACCACAGGAGGGTACCGCCAAGGGGGAGGACCCAGCGATGGAGAAGGCTTGCTTCCTGCCAGCCGAGCAGACGACGACACCAGAGAAGTAGGCCGGGGGAGGCGTAGCGGCGGCGGGGTCGGAGGGAACGACCGAGGAACGCCGAGCGGGCGAGTTGCAGCCGCCGTTGGTGCAGAGCGCGGTGGGCTTCCCGGTCCCGGACGAGGTCGGGCGGTGGGGTGAAGCTCCAGGGGGTGCGGGTGCAGTGCGGCGTCCTCATGGCTCGCTCCTTGTCTAGCTCGCGGCGGGATGCAGCGGGTGGGCGAACCCCCTGCCGTCACGGTATTTGACATTTTTACTTTGAGTGTTCAGATGTTTTAGTATAAATATGCACCCTAAAATTGGTCCTGTCAAATCGAATTGGCCAAATTTTTCCAAAAAAGCGTTTTTTCCCGGAAAATGTCGGGGAAAATGGCGAGCAGCGAATGGCGAATGGCGAATGGTGGAAAACGGTGAGCGGCGAGCAGCGAGCAGCGAGCGGCGGAAAGCAGCGAATGGCGAATAGCGAATGGCGAATGGTAAATGGCGAAAGAGGAAGAGGAAGCGGGAGGATTTCCGGCGAATCGATGCGGTTTCGCGGTCCCACGGCGAGGTACTACGGGGGTAGCGGGGTGTCTGGGAACGGGATAGGATGGAGTAGATTTGGAGAAAGTCTAATCGTGGAGGAAAGCGGGATTTTCGGGGGTTTTGTCATGCGCGAGCGTGAAGTGCCGGAGCCGTTGGTGGTGGAGCCGTGGTGGCGGCGGTTTGGGTCCCCCGCACTGACACTATTGCGTCAGATTGCCCAGCGGCCGTTAGACCCCTTGCCGCGCTTGATTCTGGCCGATTTTCTCGAAGAAAACGGCGCCCCGGCACGGGCGGAGTTCATCCGCTTGCAGGTGCAGCACATGCCGGAGCGCTGGGGTTGGGAGGACAAGGAATACTGGCCGCAGCGGGAGCGGGAGTTGTGGCAGCGGCATCGGGATGAGTGGCTCGAGGGCTTGCCGGGTTTGAGGTGGCTGGTGTGGGGCGGTTTGGTCGAGGGAGTGATTGGAGGTGCTGAAGAGGGGCGGGAAGCCCGGCAGCATGTGGATTTGCGGCGGGTAGTGTTGAATGCCGGCAGTATTGTGCAAGGAAGGCTGGAATGGCTTGTGGGCGTGGTGGCACTGAGGGCGGAGGGGATGAGGCTTGGGCCTGTGGGGGCGGAGGCGTTGGCCCAGTCCCCTCATCTCCACAACCTCACCACGCTGAACCTCAGTGAGAACGAGATTGGCGCTGCGGGGGCGAAGGCGTTGGCCCAGTCCCCTCATCTCCACAACCTCACCACGTTGAACCTCAGAGCGAACAGGATTGGCGATGCGGGGGCGAAGGCGTTGGCAAAGTCCCCTCATCTCCACAACCTCACCACGCTGAACCTCAGTGAGAACGAGATTGGCGCTGCGGGGGCGAAGGCGTTGGTCCAGTCGCCCTACCTCCACAACCTCACCACGCTGGACCTCAGAGTGAACGGGATTGGCGCTGCGGGGGCGAAGGCGTTGGCCCAGTCGCCCTACCTCCAGAATCTCACCACGCTGGACCTGAGCGACAACAGGATTGGCGCTAAGGGGGTACAGGCGTTGGCGCAGTCCCCGACTCTCCAGAATCTCACCACGCTGGACCTGGCCTTGAACAGGATTGGCGATGCGGGGGCGAAGGGGTTGGCGCAATCCCCTCATCTCCAGAACCTTATCACGTTGGACCTGGGTTGGAACGAGATTGGCGCTGTGGGGGCGATGGCCCTAGCGCAGTCGCCTTATCTCCAGAACCTTACCACGTTGGACCTGGGTTGGAACGAGATTGGCGCTGTGGGGGCGGAGGCGTTGGCCCAGTCCCCTCATCTCCACAACCTCACCACGTTGGTCCTCAGTGGGAACAGGATTGGCGCTGCGGGGGCGGCGGCGTTGGCCCAGTCCCCGACTCTCCAGAACCTCACCACGCTGAACCTGGGATACAACGAGATTGGCGCTGCGGGGGCGGAGGCGTTGGCGCAGTCGCCCCACCTCCACAACCTCACCACGCTGGACCTCAGAGTGAACGGGATTGGCGCTGCGGGGGCGAAGGCGTTGGCGCAGTCGCCCCACCTCCACAACCTCACCACGCTGGACCTGAGTTGGAACAGCATTGGCGATGCGGGGGCGGCGGCGTTGGCAAAGTCCCCTCATCTCCACAACCTCACCGAGCTGAACCTGGGGAGCAACAGGATTGGCGCTGCGGGGGCGGAGGCGTTGGCCCAGTCGCCCTACCTCCAGAACCTCTCCACGCTGGACCTGGGGGGCAACGAGATTGGCGATGCAGGGGCGGAGGCGTTGGCCCAGTCCCCTCATCTCCACAACCTCACCACGCTGGACCTGAATGACAACGAGATTGGCGATGCAGGGGCGGAGGCGTTGCGGAACTCTCCCTATCTGCGGCGGTGCAAGGTGTGGGGGCTATGAGCCGTGGGAAAGAAGCGTCGAAATGACTTTATGTCCAAAAATTTTCGGATTGTCAAATTGGCAATTTTCGAGAGTGACAGGGTATGGTCATGCGCGGGCGTGAAGTGCCGGAGCCGTTGGTGGTGGAGCCGTGGTGGCGGCGGAGGTGTTCTGGGGGCTGCTCCGCGGTCTTCAGGGGTTGGTGGGGAGGGGGGTGTGGTCGGGGCAGTGGAGGCGGAGTTCGGTGAGGTGGAGGGGTTGGTTGAGGAGGCCGCAGTGGTGGGGGGCGTCGGGGTTGCTGTAGCGGTGGGGCTGGAAGTAGAGGCAGGTTTGGCACTGGCGGGTGAGGCTGACGAGGCCGGCGCGTTGCAGGCGGGCGATGAGGTCGAGGAGGCAGGCGAGGAAGGTGCCTTTGGTGTTGGGGTCGAGGGCGGCGACTTGCTGGCGGATGGCGTCGGCCCAGTGTTGGAGGTGGCGGGCACGGCGGCGTCCGGCGGGGGTGAGGGCCACGACGCGGATGCGGCCATCGCGGGGGGCGCGGCGCTGTTCCACCAGGCCCTTTTCGACCAAACTGCGGACGGCATCGCTGACGGTGGGGAGAGTCAGGCCGAAGCGGCTGGCCAATTCCGACATGGACACTTCGCTGTCATCGAGGCTGATGAGATAGAGGAGCATTTGGGCTTGGGTGGCGCTGAGGTCCTGGGCGTAGGCGGCGTCCCAGAGGCTTTTGTGGAGGGCGACGGCGAGGCGTTCCAAGGCGGCGGTGATTTTGGCGTTGACATCATCGGGCATGGCGGGAAGGCCTCAGGGCAGCGGTCCGGGGTTTGGCGGGCGGTTCAGTAGTCGCCGTCTTTGACATAAGGCTGGCACCAGAGGGCCACTTGCAGGGTGACGGCTTTGAACCAGGCATGATACATTTTATCGACTTCGGCGGGGCTGTGGCCTTTGCGGGCGAGGAAATCGCGGAGGGTGATGGTGATGGGAGCGATGAAGGCGACGAGGTAGCGGAGGGGGACGACGGGGGTGGCGGAGTTGGCGACGTGGTCGGTCTGGTTCTTTTTGCTGCGGTGGTGGCGCAGGCCGATTTCGTACTGGTAGTTGAGCCAGTCCTGGTCGCGGGGGCGGCGGCAGGTGTCGAGGATCCACTGGCCGAAGCGGCGGCGGACGGCGGCGAGATATTCGGGGATGGGCTGGCCCTGGGTGTCGGTGAAGTAGCGCACCAGATGGGGATGCGCGGCCACGAAACCGTACCAGAGGTCGAGGATGGCTTCGACCTGATCGGCAAGGACATCACCGGCCTGGCGCAGGGACTGTTCGTCCTCCGGCGTCCAGAGAACGGCTTGTTCGAGCTGCCGGAGTTCTTCGAGGGTCAGCGGGGAGCGGGCCGTGTCGGCCTGGCCGTAGGTGTAGCCGGGGATCGCGGGAGTGGTCGTGCTCATCGCTTTTCTCCTTTACTTGGTGCTGTGTGGATGAATTGTGGGGAACCAAGGACCGGCCACCTCCTATAGGGGAAACCTATAAAGGGATTTTATAGGAAAACCCTATACAAAAACCCGTCGGTGGGCGGGTGGCGGCGACGCGATAATTAGGACTACTAACTATTATGGCGAGGCGTTCGGGCTGTGTCTAGAGGGATTTTTTCCGAGCGGGATGTGGGGCGGATTGCAGGGGGGCGTGGGGGAGAAGAAGCGTCAGGCGGCTGTCAATTTGGGCGTGGCGCGCTCCAGGGCAGAGCGGAGGAGTTCGAGGATGAGCCATTCAAAGGAGTAGCCGGCGGCCTGGAGGGCGTTGACGAGGATGAGGCTGATGAGGTAGGGGTTGGGGTTGACTTCGAGGATGTGGGGTTGGCCGTGGGCGTCGAGGCGGATGTCGAGGCGGGCGTAGTCGCGGCAGTGGAAGAGTCGGAAGGCGCGGCGGGCGAGGTGGTCGATGGCGTGCTGGAGTTGGGGGTCGAGGGTAACGGGCGCCTGGACGAGGCAGCGTTGGTATTCGCCGCTGGCGGTGTCCCATTTGGCGGTGTAGGTGTAGACGGGGTGCCAGCGGGGGTCGGCGGGTTGGAAGACGATTTCGCCGGGGGGCAGGACGAGGAGGCGGCGCTGGGCGGGGGGGCCGATTTCGAGGACGTTGACGTGGAATTCGCGTCCGGGGAGGAGTTCTTCGAGGAGCAGAGGCGGGGCGAAGTGCTGGCGGAGACGGGCGACGGCAGCGGGGAGCTGTTCGGGGGTTGTCACCACGTTGTCCTGTTCGATGCCGATGCTAGCGTCTTCGAAGGTGGGTTTGACGATGAGGGGGTAGCGGCCGGTCCAGCGGGGTTCGTCGTCCGCATCGAGGAGGGCGAAGGGGGGCGTGGGCAGTTCGGCGCCGCGGAGGAGGTATTTGCTGGCGGCTTTGTCGCGTCCGAGGGCGAGGCAGCGGGCGGGGCAGCCGGTGTAGGGCAGGCCGAGCCATTCGAGCAGGGCGGCGGCTTGGACTTCGGTCACGGCAGATTCCGGGACGCCTTCGTGGAGGTTGAAGACGGCGTCGGGGCGCTGGCGGCGGACTTCGTCGAGCAAAGGTTGCAGATCGTGGGCCAAGCCGAGGGTGCGGACGGCGCAACCGGCTTCGCGGAGCACGGCGGCGCATTCGGCGACGGTGTCGAGCACGTCCCGTTCCGCTTCGTACTGCGGGTGGTGCGGGGGGAGCACCGGTTCGTTGTAAAGCACCAAAACGGATGTGGACATGCGCGCCTCCGCAGGATGGGGGATTGTGGTGTCATGGGGGTGGCAGTCCCCAGCGGGTGGCGGCGGCTTCGAGGATGCCCCGGAGGAGCTGTTCGTAGGTGTAGCCGACGCGGTAGGCCAGGTAGCAGAGGTCGCCGGAGGTGGGGCTGAGGCCGGGCAGCGGGTTGATTTCCAGGAAGTAAGGGACGCCGTCGCGGATGCGGAAGTCCACGCGGGCCAGGTCGCGGCAGCCGAGGGCGGTGAAGGCGGTCAGGGCGTCGGTTTCCACGGCCTGGTACACAGCGGGGGGCAGCCGGGCCGGGGCTTCGTAGTCCACCTGATCGTGCCAGGCCCGCTTGACTTCCAGACTGTAGATGAAGCGCTGGGGGTCGGCCTTGGGCACGATGCGCATCACGCCGAGCGCCTGGGGCGGGTCATTCCCCACGATGCCGACGGTCACTTCCTCCCCGGCGATGTATTCTTCCACCAGGGCGGCCTGGCGGTAGGTTTGCCAGATGCGGACGACGGCCGGTCCGAGCGCGGCGGGGTCTTCGACCAGGGCGTGGCGGCGGATGCCTTTGCTGGAGCCTTCCCAGACGGGCTTGACGATCACGGGCAGGGAGAGACCGGCTTCGGCGAGCAAGGGGGGAAACTCGGCGTAATCGCCGTCGTAGCCGTGGGGCGGGGGCGGAAGGGTCAGCCCTTGGGGGACGGTGAGGCCGGCGGCGGCCATTACGGTGCGGGTGAGGCTTTTGTCCAGGGCGAGGGCCAAGGCCAGCGGGTCGGAACCGCTGTAGGGGATGCCCAATAGCTCGCAGACAGCGGGGACGCGCGCCTCCCGGCAGCGGCTCACCCCGTATCCTTCGGACAGGTTGAAGACCAACTCCGGCGGCTCGCGGAGCAAGGCCTGCACCAGCGGCGGGCCGTCGCCCAGGATGCGCACCTCGTGCCCCCAGCGGCGGAAGACCTCGGCGATCGCCGTCACCGTTTCGGGGCTGTCCCACTCTTCGTGCCAGTCGTCGGGCAGACCGGCCGGCGGGGGTGTGTCCGGTTTGAGCGTGCAAGCAATGCCGATGCGCATGGGAGACTGCACAGGCGAGGGGGCGAGCCAGCGAGCTAATCGGAGGAAGCCGGGGGCGAAGCAGCGGGCGGAGAGGGCCTGCGTGCGCGGCGATACCCCTGATAGGCGGACCAGCCATTGACCAGGGCGGCCAGAGCGGCCAGGGCCGCCGCCAGGTAGTAAAAGTCCGCCTTGGGGTTCTCCGGTTGGAGGGCGTAGGCCAAAAGGCCGAGGGCCAGGGCCGCCGCCAGCACGGTCCAGATCACGCCCTGGACGAATTGGCGCCGGGCCGCTTGCGTCTCACCGTTTCCCGATGAACTCATGGCTGCTCCTCCTGCCACCGGGGCCACAGAACCGCTCCCGTCTAGGAGTGGGCGGGATCGGGGACCAGCGGCAGCGGGATGCGGGGCGCGGCTTGGCTGCTGGAGCTGCGCGGGGCGGAAGCCGTCCCTTTACGCCGGGACTTGCGGCCCGTGGACGCCCGCCGCCGGGCCATCCGCTCGTTCCCCTCCGGCACCAGCACCGACTGGTCCCCTTGCAGCAAGGCACTCACCCCTTGCGTGGCCGTGGGCCGGATCGTCGCCGGCTTGTCCTCCGCCTGATAGCGAATCAGCAGCCCTTCGTAATTGCGCAGCACCACCGCGTCGTCCGACATCGACACCAGATAGTTCGGCATCAGCGGAATCTTTCCCCCGCCGTGCGGACTGTCCACCACATAAGTCGGAATGCCGATGCCGCTGACATGTCCCCGCAGACCTTCGATAATCTCCAGGCCTTTCCAGATGCTCGTGCGGAAGTGGCCGGCCCCCACCACCGGATCGCAGTGGAACAGATAGTAGGGACGGACTTTGATCCGGAGCAGGCCGCGGATCAACTCCCGCATGATGGCCAGATCGTCGTTGACTCCGCGTAACAGCACCGTGTGATTGTTGACGGGAATGCCCGCTTTGATCAAGGCCCGGCAGGCCCGGCTCGCCTCCGGCGTGATCTCCCGCGGATGATTGAAATGGGTGTGGACGTACACCTTCTCCGCGGACTCCAGCAGTTCAATCAGTTCAGGATCAAAGAGGCGCTGGGGCAGAGTCACCGGCACGCGCGTGCCGATGCGCACAACATCGACGTGGGGAATCTCCCGCAATTGTTCGAGGTAGTAGCGCAGTTTGGGCAGGGGCAAGGTGAGCGGATCGCCGCCGGAGACGATGACATCACGCACCTGGGGATGCTGCCGAATGTAGTCGATCATCCGTTCGTCATTGGGATGAATGGCTTCCCAGCCGCCGCGAGTGAGCGTGGCCCGCTTGCGGGTGCAAAAGCGGCAGTACATCGAGCAGTTCGGCGTGGTCAAAAGCAGCACCCGATCGGGATAGCGATGCGTCAGGCCGGGCACAGGCGAGTCCTTGTCTTCCTCCAGCGGATCGGTCAGCGCGTAGCCGGATGCAGACTCCGCCTCTTGGGGCGACGGGACGGCTTGCAGACGGATGGGGTCCTGGGGATCGTCCGGATCGATGAGGGAGAAGTAGTAGGGCGGAATGGCCATTTTGTAGTCGCCTTCCAGGCGGCCGATGGCTTCGAGTTCCTCCCGGCTCAAACGGAGCAGGCGGCGCAACTGCCGCACCGAGCGAATGGCATGCTGCATCTGCCAGCGCCAGTCCTGCCATTGCTCCTCAGGGACCTCGTGCCAGGTGGGATGGCGCCGCGGACGACTCGGAGGTTCCTCTTCCTCGGACGACACCGCAGACGGCGAAACGGCCGGAGCCAACGAACGGCGAGCATCAAGCTCGAACATACAGGCGCGGACCTCGTCGGGTCGGGGGATTCCGCCTCGTGCCCCAAACGGCACCGAGAATGCGGGAGCGACTCAGCGTCTCTTCACGCATGCAACGAGTCGGCTTCATAAGATGAAATCTTAACACCGACTCCGCCGGAAACAAGTTACTCTCCCCTTTCGGAAGCCAAGAAATTGCCAAATTGTTCCGTCTGCGCCGTTGAGAGCGTCCAATCGGCCCGCGGCCCAAGCGCCCTCCCCCTTGCCAGCCTTCCGAAAAAAGACCTCTTCGGTCCTTCCTCCTCCAGCGCCTCTTCTCCCCATCGCCTCTCCTCAGCAACTCATTAGCCTGCGCGCCCCACCGCGCTACAGCATCACACGATTACCCGGCACCGCCGCAAATACGGCGAGTTCCTGATCACTTTCCGCCCCGCGGTACCAATCCCGTTGTACCCCAGGTCCAGCCTGATGAGGTTCTGAAGGTGAGGGGACTGGGCCAACGCCTTGGCACCCGCATCGCCAATCCTGTTGTTCTTCAATTTCAGCGTAGTGAGGTTCCAAAAGTAAGAAGACTGGGCCAACGCCTCCGCACCTGCAGCGCCAATCCTATTGCCCACCAGGTCCAGCGTGGTGAGGTTCTGGAGGTGAGGGGACTGCGCCAACGCCTCCACACCCGCATCGCCAATCCCGTTCCACCTCAGGATCAGCGTGCCGAGGTTCTGAAAATGGGGCGACTGCGCCAATGCCTCCGCACCCGCATCGCCAATCCCGTTGTCACTCAGGTCCAGCGTAGTGAGGTTCTGAAGGTAGGGGGACCGCGCCAATGCCTCCGCACCCGCAGGGCCAATCCCGTTGCCCCCCAGGTCCAGCATGGTGAGGTTCTGAAGATGGGGCGACCGCGCCAACGCCTCCGCACCCGCATCCCCAATCTCGTTCCACCCCAAGTCCAGCATGGTGAGGTTTCGGAGATTCGGAGACTGCGCCAACGCCTCCGCACCCGCATCCCCAATCTCGTTCCACCCCAAGTCCAGCGTGGTGAGGTTTCGGAGATTCGGAGACTGCGCCAACGCCACAGCACCCGCATCCCCAATCTCGTTCCACCCCAAGTCCAGCGTGGTGAGGTTTCGGAGATTCGGAGACTGCGCCAACGCCACAGCACCCGCAGCGCCAAGCCGTATCCCCCACACCCTCAATGCCACCACACCCACCAGCCCTCGGGGACTTCCCACCACACCGACAAAATCACGACGGCGACGAGAATCCCACACGACCCATCGCAGGTCCACATACCGTCGGGCTTCTCGCAACTCCTCCGCATCCCCAACTACCAACCCCTCCACCAAACCACCCCACACCAGCCAGCTCAAATCCGGCAACCCCTCCAGCCACTCCGCCCGCTGCTGCCGCCACAACTCTTGTTCCCGCTGAGACCACATATTCTCATCGTCCCACCCCTCGCGCTGCCGCATGTGTTGCACTTGCAGTCGAATAAACTCCGCTCGTGCCGAAGCACCGTTTTCTTCGAGAAAATCGGCCAAAATCAAGCGCGGCAGGGGGTCGAAGGGCCGCTGGGCAATTTGACGGAGCAGTGTCAGTGCAGTGGACCCAAACCGTCCCCACCACGGCTCCACCACAAACGGCTCCGGCACCTCACGCTCCCGCATGGCCCTGCGTCCTTCGCAAGTTTTTCATCCCAGATGAGCTGGTTCATTCCGTCTGGAGGTTGTTTGGATTATATCCTCTTCCGGTTTTCCTGCCTGTCGAGTTTTGCGGCGGATCGGAGGAGGGGGACGGCCGGTGACGCCGGGCTGTCCATGCTTGGGGGTGGACAAGTTTTGGCAGCGGCGGTTTCGGTTGGCCAGCTACTTCCTGAGGCGAGTGTCTCGACAAAGCCGGCGGCGGACGGCATCATAGAAGACAGCCTGTCCCGGCGGGGACAGTTTTTCTGGCTAGGGGAGGAAGGAAGCGATGAGGTACGAGCATGAGGTTGGGGCCAGGCGGCGGGGGCGGCGTGCCGGTGGGGGGACTTGGGTCTGGGGTCTGGCAGTCGCCGGGCTGCTGGCGGCGGCTGCGCCGGTGTTAGCAGGAGGGGAAGCGGCGGCGGGAGAGGTCCAGCGGCCGAACATCTTGTTCTTCTTCGCGGACGATTGGGGGCGGTACGCCTCGGTGTATGCGGCGCACGAAGCGGCGCCGGCGGGTTTGTGCCAGGTGCTGCGCACGCCGAACATGGACGCCGTCGCTCGGCGGGGGGTGGTTTTCCGCCACGCGTTTGTGCCGGCGCCGTCCTGCACGCCGTGCCGCAGTTCCCTGCTGACGGGCCGGTACTTCTTCCAGACGGGTCGGGGCGCGATCCTGCAAGGGGCGCAGTGGGAGGAGAGCCTGCCGGCGGTGCCGTTGCTGTTGCGTGCGGCGGGCTACACGATCGGCAAGACGGGGAAGGTGTGGAGTCCGGGCACGCCCGCGGATGCGCCCTTCGGCGGGCAGCGCTTCGCCTATCAGCAAGCCGGGATGGCCTTCCAGCGCTTCTCCCAGCAGGCGATGCAAGCGGTGGAGCAAGGGGCGAGCGTGGAGGAGGCCAAGGCGCGGCTGCTCCAGCAGGTGGACGAGAACTTTGCGGCGTTTTTACGGCAGCGCCAAGCGGGGGAGCCGTTCTTCTACTGGTTCGGCCCGACAAATACGCACCGCTCCTGGGCGCGCGGTTCCGGGAAAAAGCTCTGGGGGATCGACCCGGAGGCGCTGCACGGCCGCCTGCCGCCGTTTTTGCCCGATGTGCCGGAGGTCCGGGAAGACCTGGCGGACTACCTGGGGGAAGTGCAAGCGCTCGATAGCCTGCTCGGTGTTCTGCTGAAGCGGTTGGAACAAGCCGGGGAGGCGGAGCGGACCATCGTGGTGCTCAGCGGCGATCACGGCGGGCCGGGCTTCCCCCGTGGCAAATGCAACCTTTACGACTTCGGCACGGCGGTGGCCCTGATCGTCGCCGGCCCCGACATCCCCGGCGGGCGGACCGTCGATGACTTCGTCAACCTCATGGACCTGGCCCCGACATTTCTCGAGCTCGGCGGCGTGCCCGTGCCCAAAGGCACCGCGGGACGCTCCCTGCTGCCCATCCTGCGCAGCGACCGTAGCGGGCAGGTCGATCCCAGCCGCACCTGGGTCATCACCGGTCGGGAGCGCCACGTGGCCGATGCCCGCGCCGGCAACCGGCCCTATCCCCAACGGGCTTTGCGCACACGGGAGTGGCTCTACATTCGCAACTACGCACCGGACCGCTGGCCGATGGGCGACCCCAAAGCCGCCGCCCGCACCCCCCTGCCCTCCTGGGACGTGCTCGCCAACGACACCTTCGCCGCCTTCGCTGACCTCGACGCCGGACCCACCAAAGCCTGGCTCATCCTCCACGGCCACGAGGAACGCTGGCAACCCTTCTTCCGCCTCGCCTTCGACAAACGGCCCGCCGAGGAACTCTACGACCTCCGCCACGACCCCTACCAGATGAAAAACCTGGCCCAGGACCCCCGCTACGACGCCCCACGGCACAAGCTAGCCCAGGAACTCGAACGCCGCCTGCGCGCAGCGGACGACCCCCGCCTCGTGGAAGCCGACTGCCGCTTTGAACGCCCCCCCTTCACGGACCCCGCCCCGCCTCCCAAGAAGAAAAAGTAGAGCGCCGTCTGCCTCCAAGGGAACGTTCGCCATGCTGGAAGTGAACGCCGCCCAACAGATCGTCCTGGCTGCTGTCAAACCGCTGTCGCCGACCCGCGAACCCCTGGACCGCCGCCTGCTGGGCCGCCTCCTGGCCGAAGAAATCATCGCCCCGCAGGACAGTCCCGCCTGCGACAAATCCCTGCGCGATGGCTACGCCGTCCGTTCCGCCGACTGTCCGCCAGCCGGAGCGGTGCTGGCCGTGATCGGGGAGATCGCTGCAGGAGCCGCACCGGGGGCCGCGATCGGGCCGGGGCAGTGTCAGCGGATTTTCACCGGTGCCCACCTGCCCGCCGGGGCGGACGCCGTCGTCATGCAGGAAGACGTCGAACTGCTCCCCACCGGCCACATCCGCCTGCGCCAGGGACCCGTCCGCCCCGGCCAGTGGGTCTATCCCCGCGGTCAGGAAATGCGCGCCGGCGAAGCCATCCTCACCCCTGACACCCGCCTGACACCCGCCGCCCTGGGCGTGCTCGCTAGCCTCGGCCGTGCGTCCGTACAGGTCATCGCCGCCCCCCGCGTCGGCATCGTCGCCACCGGCAATGAACTGCTCGCTCCCGGCCAGCCGGGGACCCCAGGGAAAATCTACAACAGCAACGGCCCCCTCCTCTCCGCCCTCCTCGCCGCACTGCCCCTCGAATCCATCGACTTCGGCATCCTCCCGGACGAAGAAGCCCCCCTCCGCGCCGGCCTCGAACGCATGCTCCAACAGTGCCATGCCATCGTCATCGCCGGAGGGATGTCCGTCGGAGATTACGACCTGGTGCCCCGCACCCTCCGCACCCTGGGACTGGACGAACACATCCGCCAGGTCCGCATGAAACCCGGCAAACCCTTCCTCTTTGGCCGCTGCGGCGATCGCCTCGTCTTCGGCCTGCCGGGCAATCCAGTGAGCGCCTTCGTCTGCTGTCAGCTCTTTGTCCTTCCCGCCCTCCGCCGACTCCTCGGATATGCCGAAGCCGACTGCTATCCCCCCGTCCTCCCTGCCCGCTTCCGGGAAGCCTTCGCCGCCAGTAACGACCGCCCCACCTATCACCCCGCCCGCTACGAACTCCGACCCACCGAACTGCTCGTGAAACCCCTCCCCTGGTCCGGGGCCCCCGATCTGCGCGCCCTGCTGGCCGCCAACGCCCTGCTCCTGCTCCCCCCCGGCGACGTTCGCTACGCCCCCACCGACCCCGCCTCCTTCATCCCCCTGGATCGCACCTGAGCCGCCCCCCTGCCCCTTCCCCGCTTCCGCCACCTCACCGCACGACCCACGAACAACCTGAAAAACCCAGATCGACGGGAACGAAACGACGGAACCCCGCCGCCTCCGGGAAGGGTTCCTGCTATTGGCCTCTCCGACCGCCGCAGAAAAAGAGCCTGGGAAAAAGGAAAGCCGGCAGCGGCTCCCGCAGACTTCCGCTCCCGGCCCCGTCGAAGGAGACACCCACCCCGGCATCACCGGCGATGATAGTTGAACCCGCCGTAGGTATTGGGGCGACTCCAAATCATCTCCCCCCTCGGTGTGTGGTAGTCAAATCCGCCGAAAACATTGGGGCGACTCCAAATCATCTCCCCCCTCGGTGTGTGGTAGTCAAATCCGCCGAAAACATTGGGGCGACTCCAGATCATCTCCCCCTTCGGTGTGTGGTAGTCAAATCCGCCGTAAGTATTGGGGCGACTCCAGCTCATCCCCCCCTTCGGAGAGTAGAAGTTCGACCCGCCGAAAACGTTCGGCGTGCTGTACGAGGGAAATTGCGCCTGAACGCTGCCGCTCCCTGCCAAAACGGCCATCACACCACCCAGCCAGAGTATCGACTTGAACATGTTGCACCTCCTGGAACAGCCGGGCGGCGAGACGCCCTGCCGTTAGTTAGAGTGAATATCAGCCCCCACCGTGGGAACTGATTCTCGCTTGCTAGGTGATTCGCCGCTATCGCCGAAATCTTCCCGTGTTTTTTTGCAGCTCATTCGACGATACGCTGTATTTTTCGTTTCATCTACGGTATTCAACATATCGCAATATGGTGGAATAGATTCATCAACCTTTATGTGACAATTGTTATTATTTCATAGGTCTTTTGACTTTGTTATGGAAAAGTACCTGTCACAAGGATAGACGATGACCTGACCGTCTGAGTTTAAATTTTTTCGGCATGGTTTGAGATCCAACGGTAGGATTTGCCATTCTGTTCATCATTAGGCTTTAGACTATTCGCCGCTTTCCGCCATTCGCTGCTCGCCATCTCTCAGAAGTAACACACCAATGTCCCGACCCGTTGCTGATGAGCCTTTCACCATTCGCCCTTCGCCGTCTCGACTGCTCGCCTGAAAGGGGTGTAACCAGATTTTCTGGGGTGGGGGCTGAACCCGCGAGGTGTTTCCCCAGACTAGCAGAGCTGCCCGGCAGGGAACTCCCAGAGAAGTTGGTTGCACCCCCGGAAAGTTTCCCGCGCCTTGCGGCATCAGGGGCTGGCCCTCACCCCTTTGTCCCCTCTCCCGAAGCTTCGGGAGAGGGGATGACTTCCCACGCCTTTCGGCATCACTGCATGTGAAAGATGACGTGGCAGCAACTCACTACCTACCACCGCACGTTTCAAACGCCTTTCGGCATCACTGCATGTGAAAGTGTTCGGGAGGCCCGTCGTCGTGCCAAGCAGCTCCTGTTTCAAACGCCTTTCGGCATCACTGCATGTGAAAGGTAACCGAGGTTTCGGAGGTAGGCGAGTACTTCCCGTTTCAAACGCCTTTCGGCATCACTGCATGTGAAAGTCCGAGCGTCCCGCCTCCAACTCCGGAGGTCGTTGTTTCAAACGCCTTTCGGCATCACTGCATGTGAAAGGAGGAGAGTCATGGAGGTTTATGTGTCACTGTCTGGGTTTCAAACGCCTTTCGGCATCACTGCATGTGAAAGGATATGACACCGCGGCGTCATGATGCATCCACATCGTTTCAAACGCCTTTCGGCATCACTGCATGTGAAAGACCAGGAGCGGGTAGCTCAGGCTCCTGGGCAGCAAGTTTCAAACGCCTTTCGGCATCACTGCATGTGAAAGTGAACCGGAAGTGTCTAAATGGCAGAAAGGTGTGGTGTTTCAAACGCCTTTCGGCATCACTGCATGTGAAAGTTGTCACGCCGCAAGCGCTCGCCCGCTACTCGGAGTGTTTCAAACGCCTTTCGGCATCACTGCATGTGAAAGTACGGATCAACTGGCGAAGTTACTATTGCCTATTAGTTTCAAACGCCTTTCGGCATCACTGCATGTGAAAGCATAAACCAGGCGTATCTTCTTCGCCCCGAGCAGCGTTTCAAACGCCTTTCGGCATCACTGCATGTGAAAGTATAAGTCGCCTCCTAGATAGCGCGGGCTGGCCACCGTTTCAAACGCCTTTCGGCATCACTGCATGTGAAAGAGTTACGATTTGCCGTTCATTTTCGAGTACCGGCCGTTTCAAACGCCTTTCGGCATCACTGCATGTGAAAGTGGGAAGCTGGATGAGGAGGATCTGTTCCAGGAGGCGATGTTTCAAACGCCTTTCGGCATCACTGCATGTGAAAGCGAGTAAGGCGATAGTGCCGATGACCGCGTAGTGTGTTTCAAACGCCTTTCGGCATCACTGCATGTGAAAGAGCTGGCTCTTGCCGCCCTAGAAATCCTAGCATTTGCTCGAGGTACTTTCAAGCACCCCCCCAAAAAATTTTTCGATTTTTTTTCCGACCCCCCTTCGGAGGAAAGATCAGTAACGTATAGTATTGGGAAATAAGAGGTTGCGATTAATCAAGCACGTCCCCGCTAGTAGATTCGGATCAAGTTGTTTTATGGCAGTTAGTTACGTCGAAATTGAGGTGAGGTCGAAGTTGCACGCGGAGGTGCTTGAATGAACGTTGGTTTGAATGATGTGGGTCAGTTCCGCACAGGGAAGGCGAGCGGTTCGGGCGAATGGGGAATGGGGAGTGGGGAGTGGGGAGTGGGGAGTGGGGAGTGGGGAATGGGGAGTGGGGAATGGGGAGTGGGGAATGGGGAATGGTGGGAAGCGGCGAGCGGTTCGGGCGAATGGCGAATGGCGAATGGCGGAAAGCAGTGAATGGCGAATGGCGAATGGCGAATGGTGGAAAACAGCGAATGGCGAATAGCGAAGGGCGAATGGTGGAAGACAGCGAGCGGCGAGCGGCGAGCGGTGGGGCGAATGGCGAATGGTGGGAGAGGGGCGAGCGGGGGAGGTTCCGCCCCCGGAATGCGGTCCGCCTCGACCCCTGGTGTCAACGAGGCGGCAGTGAAGGATGTGGTGGCGGTGCTGAAGGGGCTGGGGAAGCGGTGAGGGTCGGGGAAGGGTCGGCGTGCGGGGTGCGAGGGCGGCGGAGGTGAGTCAGGAGGGCATCGGCGAGGACGAGGAGGACGGCGAGCCAGACGCAGGCGAGGGCGGCCAGGCGGGCGGTGGTCAGCTCTTCACCCAGGACGGTGAGGGCCAGGAGCAGTTGCACGGTGGGGGAGATGAACTGGAGGAAGCTGACGGCCAGGAGGGTGAGGCGGCGCAGGGAGAGGGTGAAGGCGAGCAGGGGGACGACGGTGACCAATCCGCTGGCGAGGATCCAGGCGGTGGCGGCGGGGGAGGTGCCGAGGTGATTGTCCCCGCTGTGGGCCAACAGGAGGAGGTAGGCGGCGGAGGGGGGCAGGAGCAGGGCGGTTTCCAGGGTCAGTCCGGCGGTGCTGTCCACGGGGACTTGCTTGCGGACGAGGCTGTAGAGTCCGAAGGTGAGGGGGAGGGCGAAGGCGAGCCAGCTCCACTGTCCGGCAACTGTCAGCGGCAGGGCGGCGCTGAGGGCCACCAGGGCCAGGGCGGGGTAGTGGGCGGGGCGGAGGCGTTCACCGAGCACGGCATAGCCCAGGGCGGCGTTGATCAAGGGGAGCATGAAGTAGCCGTGGCTGGCTTCGGCCACGCGGTCCGTGACCGTGGCGTAAATGTAGAGCAGCCAGTTGACGGCCAACAGACTGGCGGACACTCCCAGGCGCAGGAGCACGCTGCGGTCCCCCAGGGCGCGGTGGAGTTCCACCCGGCGCTGACGCTGGAGCGTCACCAGGACCAGCAACAGGGGCAGCGACCAGGTGATCCGTTGGGCCAGGATTTCCCCGGCGGAGAGGCCATACTGCTTGAGCACGGCAAAATAGAGGGGCACCAGACCCCAGCAGGTGTAGGCGAACAGGCCCCAGAACCAGCCGCTGCGGGGCGCGCCGGTCACGGCCTGCTCCCCTCGCCTGCCGAGTCGCGCCGCGGCGTAACACCGGCCGCCGCCTGAACTGCCCGCCCCACAAGCTGGTGGAAGTAATACCCCCCGTTCTCCCGCTCCACGCTGAAGCGCCCAAAACGGTAGCTGCGACTGTGCAGGTTCCGCTGCACCTCCTCGCAGACTTCCATGTCTTCCCGCTGGACTTGCTCGGTGACGGCCAGGCTTTCGGCGATGAAGTCCGGCGGCGTCCCTTCGGCAAAGTAGAGGTCGAAGAGGACGCGGCAGCGCTCCACTCCCAGCGGCACCACGATGTTGCAATCCATCACGCCGGGGTAAATGTTGAACATGACGTTGGGGTAGACCCACCAGTAGGCGGCCAGGTCCCCGCTGCGGGTGCGTCCCACCGCGCCCTCCGCGGGCTGCAACGGACTGACTTGCAGCACCGTCTGTCCGTCGCAAAGGGTGCGGTAGTCCTTGTATTGCAGCGCCTCGGACAGACCCGGATGCACCGTGTTGACGTGGTACCCGCCGTCGAGGTAGTTGTCCACGTACACCTTCCAGTTGCAGGCCACGTCGTAGACCCGCCGCTCGTGCCAGACCAGCCCCTGGAACGCCTGCCGTTCGGCCACCCACTGCGGCAACGGACGCAGGTAGCTCTCCAGGTCCACCGCCGGCTGACCCAGGTGGACCCAGACATACGGCCCCCACTCGGCGACAGCCACTTCCGGCAAGCCGTTCGCCTCGCGGTCGAACTCCTCCACCCCGGCGAACTCCGGCACGCCCCGCAGTCGACCGGTCAGGTCATACGTCCAGCCGTGATAGCGGCACCGCAGCTTGCTCGCCCGTCCCTGCTCCGCCGTACACACCCGCGCCGCCTTGTGCCGACAGACGTTGATGAAGCCCCGCAGCACCCCGTCCTCCCCCCGCACCACCACCACCGGCTCGCCCCCCACGTCGAAGGTCACATACGACCCCGCCTCCGCCACCAGCTCCCGCCGACCCACCGCCTGCCACGTCTGCCCAAACACCACCGCCCGCTCCAGCTCCGCCACCGCCTCCCACGTGTACCACTCCTTCGGCAGCGTCCGCGCCCGACTCAACGGCAACTCCGGATCAAAGTCCGCCAGCACCTGCCGTACCGCCTCCACTCCTGTCCCACGCATCGCGTCCATCGCCTCTCCCCTCCACTGGCTTCTCCCGTCAAATCGACATGCAGGAAAAACCGCCGTCCACGACAATGTTCTGCCCCGTCACAAAGCCGCTCGCCCGCCGACTCGCCAGCCACACCACCGCGCCCGCCAGTTCCTCCGGCTCGCCAAACCGCCCCATCGGCGTCTGCGCAATGATCGCCTGGCCCCGCTCCGTGTAATTCCCCGCCTCATCGTACAGCAGCCGACGGTTCTGCTCCGCCGGGAAAAACCCCGGACTGATCGCATTCACCCGCACCCCATAGCGCGCCCACTCCCGCGCCAGCCACTGCGTCAGGTTCAGCACCGCCGCCTTCGCCGCCGCATAAGCCACCACCCGCGACAGCGGACGCATCCCCGCCAGCGAGGCAATGTTGATGATACTCCCACCACCCCCACGCACCATCTCCTCCCCAAACACCTGACACGGCAACAACACCCCCCCCACCAAATTCAAATCAAACACCCCCCGCCACGCCTCCAACGGCAGCCGACACACATCCCCGCCCGGACCAATCGTCGCTTCCGGTCGATTGCCCCCCGCCGCGTTCACCAGCACCGTCACCCGCCCCAACTCTCGCTCCAC
>Ga0101943_1000439_pt1 | contig 70938 bp, 64 predicted proteins | sample DewCreD2012metaG_5_FD_75244 | JGI IMG/M metagenome (GOLD analysis project Ga0101943, IMG submission 75244) | Hot spring sediment bacterial and archeal communities from British Columbia, Canada, to study Microbial Dark Matter (Phase II) - Dewar... ... | reverse complement strand
CAGCACCTTCTCCACCACGATGAAGCGCCTGTCGGGCTGCTGGGGGCAGGCCACCCACCAATCGTGCTCCGGCCCCAGCGGGGGCTGGTCGGCCGCAAACACCTCCTTCTTGCGCTGTGGGCAGGCATTCGGCTGCGCCCCATTGTCCGCGCACACCTCCATCTCCACCACGCCCTCCGGCACGGCAAACTCCACCGGCGCTCGCCCCGCCAACGCCCCCTCCATGAAGTCATGCCAGATCGGCGCCGCCCCCGTAATCCCACTCACATTCGCCATCGGCGTGTTGTCACTGTTGCCCACCCACACCCCCGCCACCAACTCCGGTGTGTACCCCACCGTCCAGTTGTCCCGTGTGTCGTTGGTCGTGCCCGTCTTGGCCGCGGCCGGGCGGCTGAGCAGCAGCGGGCTGTGCTCGCCGAAGGCTGGGGCGCGGGCGGCATTGTCCGACAGGATGCCGGTCATCAGGTAGGCATGTTGGGGGCGCAGCACCTGTTCCCCTTGCGGCTCATGCCGCCACAGCACCTGCCCCTCGCTATTGGTGATCTCCAGGATGGGCGTGGGGGGGATGCGCACCCCCTGGTTGGCGAGGGCGGCATAGGCGCCGGTGAGTTCCAGCAGGGTGACCTCGCCCCCACCCAGGGTGAGGGACAGGCCGTAGTCGGGGCGGGTGAGGGTGGTGATGCCCAGGCGGGCGGCGATTTCCTTGAGGTTGTCAATGCCGATGAACTGCAGGGCTTTGACGGCGGGGATGTTGTAGGAGTTGGCCAGGGCGCTGCGCAGGCTTTGGGGGCCGTGGAACTTGCCGTCGTAATTCTTGGGGCGGTAGGGTTCTGGGAAGGCGGGGAAGGTGGTGGGCAGGTCCCACAGCAGGGTGGCGGGGGTCCAGCCCATTTCAAAGGCTTTGAGGTAGGTGAGGGGTTTGATGGCGGAGCCAGGCTGGCGGGGGCGCAGGGCGACGTTGACCTGGCCGTCAATGCTGGGGTCGGAGAAGTCCTTGCTGCCCACCATCGCCAGGATTTCGCCGGTGTGGGGGTCAATCGCCACCAAGGCGCCGTTGGTCACGTGCCGTTCCGCCAGCGCATCCACATGGGCGCGGACGACCTCCTCGGCCAGCGTTTGCAGCCGGAGGTCCAGGCTGGTTTTAACGCGCAGGCCGCTGCGATAGATCTCCTGTGCGCCGAACTGTTCTTCCAGCACCTGGCGCACGTAGTTGACGAAGTGCGGGGCGCGGGCGTCTATGCGCGGGGGGCGCAGTGTGGGGATGCGGTTGCGCATCTCCTGGGCGGCGGCCTCCGCCTCGGCCTGGCTGATGTCGCCATTCTCCGCCATGAGTGCGAGCACCTGCTCCTGCCGTCCCAGGGCCGCGTCGGGGTTGGTGAAGGGGTCGTAGATGGCGGGCGCTTGCGGCAGCCCGGCCAGGAGGGAGGCTTCGGCCAGGGTGAGGTCTTTGGCGTCCTTCTGGAAGTAGGTTTGGGCGGCCGCCTGAATGCCGTAGGCCAGGTTACCGTAATAGATTTCGTTCAGGTAGAACTCCAGGATCTGATCCTTGCTGTAGCGACGGGTGAGTTCAGCCGCCAGGACGATCTCTTTGATTTTGCGCGAGAGGGTGCGTTGTGCCCGCTCCTCATCGGAGAGGAGCAGGGCGCGGGCGAGTTGCTGGGTGATGGTGCTCGCGCCGGAGACGGCTTCCCCTTCCCGTATGTTCTGCCAGATGGCCCGTGTAATGGCGATGGGGTCAAAACCGGGGTGCTCATAGAAGTCCCTGTCCTCGGTGGCGATGGTGGCCCGGATTAGCAGCGGCGATATCTGATCAAGTGGCACCTTGATGCGCCGCCCGCCGTGCGGATCAAGGAGTTCGTAGAGCAGTTCCCCGTTGCGGGCGTAGATCAGCGTGCTTTGGAAGCTGGCGGCGCGGTTTTGGAGTTCATCCGGCCCCGGCAATTCGTCGGCGATGCGGATATAGCCGATAGAGGCCGCCGCTGTACCCACGAAGATCAGGACGATCAGGGCGATCAGGCCCAGGGCGATCCCCCGCAGGAGGCAGCCCACGCGCCCCCGTTTGCGGCGGGGACGGCTGGCCGGCCTGCGCTCAACCGGCGGGCGCGGACGCGGGGGGGTGGCCGATCGCGAGACGCGACGCGCCGGTTCACCGCGAGATGCGCTTGGCTCTGGCGCCCGCCGCATCATCATTGCGCCGGCCCCCGGCTTATAGGCATTGTCATCCTGAGCATGAACGAAGGGGTTGGCAGATACGGGCCGGTAGGGCCAGTTGAGCGCGTCTTCCAGGTCCTCCAGTGAAGGCGGGGGAGGGGGGGCCTGGGCATCATCGTCAAAGTCGCCGCGAACATCGTCTTCTGGTCGCATCGCTCTTCTTGTCGGTGGGTCAGGTGGGGGGGCGACCTGCAGGTCGCCCCTACCGGATAGACGTTCTCCGCGCCGACTATGTTCCTTGCGCCGCCCCCGACCTGCCGCGCACGAGCACCGTCCACTGCCCCTTCTGTACGGTCTCGCCGCGCTGGTTGACCACCGCCATATTGAAGACGATCAGCCCCCCCTGGCCCATCGGCCGGCGCTGGGCCACCTCCGCCTCAACATGGATGGTATCCCCAAAGCGGATGGGCGCTTTGAATTTCCACTCCAGGCCGGTGAAGGCCTCCACCGTGCCCTCCAGGAAGCCCAGTTGCATGGCCAGGCCGGAGGCCACCGCCAGGCCGAGCAGGCCGTGGGCGACGCGCTCGCCGAACATCATCGTCCGGGCGTATTCGGCATCGGTGTGCAGGGGGTTGTAATCGCCGGAGATGCCGGCAAACAGGACGACATCGGCCTCGGTGATGGTGCGACCGGCGGTGACCACGCGGTCGCCGACCTGGAAATCCTCAAAATAGCGCCCACGGGGCTGACGCAGTGCGGCTTCAGCCATTTCCTCCTCCTCGCAGTACTGTTGGGGCAGGCGCAGTGCCTGCCCATATCGGCGGATTGTACTCAAAGCCAGCGGGCCGCGCTAGGCCACGTATGGCCCATCCGGCGCGCGCAGCACCTGCCATTGGCCCGCATCGTTCAGGCACAGCTCAAACACGGCCTCGCCGGGGGTCATGACCAGGAAGTGCCGCCCGCTCTCGTCGCGCCAGGTGCGCCCGCTGCCAATGACGGGCAGGCGTTGGCCCTGCCAGGTGAAGCGCATGATGCGGACCGTACCGCCCGCCTCAATATGGGCCTCCACATCCGTATCCCAGGGTCCGTATAGCATGGGGCTATTATACCTCAGGCTGCCGAACCCGGTGCCAATCCCCCCACCCTAACTCTCCCCCACAAAGGGCGGAGGGGGTGGGGGGGTCTGTTCTTCTTCCGACCAAAGTCCCATACCGAAATCGGACGAAGGTCCCCCAGCGGGCTGTATTTTATCCCCCTGCTTAGCTCTCTATATATATGCAGCACACAGGTTAAAAGGCCGCTTATCGCCCAAAGGGATAGCATGACAAAATCACCCAGGATACTGCTTTATTCGCATGACACCTATGGCCTGGGGCACCTGCGCCGGACGTTGAACATCGCCGGGCAGTTGGCCCGCGACCTGCCCCACGCCAGCCAATTGGTCCTCACCGGCTCCATGGTGGCCGGGGCGTTCAGCCTGCCGCCCCACCTGGACCTGATCAAACTGCCCGCGCTGAGCAAGCGCAGCAACGGCAGCTACAAGGCCCGTGCCCTGCCCCTCTCCCTGGACGAGATCATGGCCTGGCGCGAGCAGATGATCCTGCAGGCAGTGATCGCTTTTGAGCCTGACCTGGTGCTGGTGGATAAGACGCCTGCGGGCGTGCAGGGCGAACTCCTGCCCACGTTGCACTACCTGCGCACATGGCGGCCAGAGACCCGCCTGGTCCTGGGCATGCGCGATATTGAGGACGCGCCAGAGGCCACCCGGCGCGAATGGGCGGCCAACGCCGTGCGCTGGCTGCACGAGGAAGTGTATGACTGTATCCTGCTCTACGGGCAGCGCGAGGTATTTGACCCGGTGCGCGAATACGCCATGTCGCCGCGGGCGGCGGCCAAGCTGGTGGAGTGCGGCTACCTGGACCGCGTGACGCCTTCGCGTTCACGCCAGGTGGTGCGCCGTGAACTCGGCGCGGGCGACCGGCCCCTGGTCGTGGTCACCGTGGGTGGGGGCGGGGATGGCTTTGACCTGATCAGGACCGCGCTTGATGCCCTGGCCTCAGCCCCCGCGCTGGCCGGCCTCCAGTGTCTGGTGGTCACCGGCCCGCTCATGGCGCGGGACAGGCGCGACCTGTTGCGCGCGGCGGCGCAGGCCGAGGGCCTGACGCTCCTGGAGTTCACGCCCGATCTGGTCAGTTACATCGCCGCCGCCGATCTGGTGGTGAGCATGGCCGGGTACAATACGGTGTGTGAGACGCTGTCGCTCGGCGTGCGCGCCCTGCTCGTGCCGCGTGTGCGCCCCCGTGCCGAGCAACGCATCCGCGCCGAGCGCCTGGCCCAACGCGGTTGCGCCCGCGTCCTGCTCCCGGAAGACCTGTCACCTCAACGCCTGGCCGACGAGATTGCGGCGGCCCTGGCCGCGCCCCCGCCGGAGGTCAGGTTGAACTTTGACGGCCTGGCGCGCGCCAGCCAGGCCATCGCCGAACTTTTGTACAGCCAGCCCGCGACCGCGCGGGGGAACGGCCAGCAACCGGCTATGGAGATACCCCCGCCGGGGAGGATAACGCTATGACGCGGATCGCCTATATCCTGAAAATGTACCCGCGCTTCTCCGAGACGTTTATCTTGAATGAGATCCTGGAACTGGAACGCCAGGGGGTGGAAGTGCGCATCTACTCGCTGCACAAGCCCGACGATGGCCGCTTCCATGCCAGCCTGGCCCGCGTCCAGGCGCCGGTGATCTACGTGCCCCAGTACCCTTTAATGGAAATGGGGCGGATCATCGCTGCCCACCGCGCGCTCTTCCGCGCCGACCGCGGGCGCTACCTGCGCACGCTGGCCTTCGCCCTGTCACGCGGCCACTATTACGCCCTCAAGCGCTTCCTGCAGGCCGGGGTCATCGCCGAGGACCTGCAGCGCAGACCGGTGGATGCCTGCCATGCGCACTTCGCCACCGGCGCCACCCGTGTGGCCATGTTCGTCAGCCGCCTGACCGGCCTGCCCTACAGCTTCACCGCCCATGCCAAAGACATCTATCACCGGGACATCCATCTGGACACGCTGCGCAGCAAAATCCGCTCGGCCCGCTTCGTCGTCACGGTGAGCGAGTTCAACCGGGCCTATTTGCAGACGCTCATGGCGGCCTGGCCGGGCACGCCCGGCGACATCCGGCGGCTGTACAACGGCATTGACCTGACCCTCTTCTGCCCCGATCCCGCCGTGCCCCGCGAGCCGGGCCTGATCTTGAGCGTGGGGCGCCTGGTGGAGAAGAAGGGCTTTGATGACCTCATCCGCGCCTGTGCGCTCCTGGCCCGGTGGGGCCTGCCCTTCCGCTGCGAGATCATCGGCAAGGGGCCGCTCCAGGAGGACCTGAACCGGCTGATCGCGGAACTGGGGCTGGAGGGGCGCGTGCAGCTTGTGGGCGCGAAGCCCCAAGAGGACGTCCTCCAGGCCTACCGCCGGGCAGAGGTGTTCGCCCTGCCCTGCGTGATCGCCCCAGACGGCAACCGCGATGGCCTGCCGACGGTCTTGCTGGAGGCCATGGCCACGGGCCTGCCCGTCGTCTCCACCGATGTCACCGGCGTGCCGGAGATCGTGGACGACGAGGTGAACGGCCTGATCGTCCCGCCTGGCGACCCTATTCGCCTGGCCCAGGCCTTGGCGCGGCTGCTGGCCGACCCGGCGTTGCGCCAGCAGTTAGCGCTGGCGGCGCGGCGCAAGGTGGAACAGGAGTTTGACGTGCGTAAAAATGTGAGCATTCTGCGCCGCTGGTTCGCTGAGTCGGCCGTGGCTGCGCCCGCCGAAGCCCAGCCCGCGGCGACCTGGACTGACATGGGGGAGGCGCTGCCAACGCCATGAATATCCTCTACATATGTGCAGATGCGGGTATCCCCATCCGGGGACATAAGGGCGCCGCTGTGCATGTGCGGGCGCTGACCGATGCCTTTGTCCGCGCCGGGCATAGCGTGACGATTGTGACCCCGCGCCCCGGCCCGGTGGATGGCCCCGCGCCCTTGGCCGATCTCATCGTTGTGCCTCCGTTTCTCTCCCCCCTGCCCCATCCCCTCTCCCCCTCCCCACTCGCCGGGGAGGGGGATGAGGGGGACAGCGGAGAGGCGCAAACACCCCAGTATCGGGCTTTAACCCGGTTGCTATTCGCCGCTGCCCTGGAGGCGATGGAGAGGCGCGCCTTTGACTTCATTTACGAGCGCTATTCGCTGTGGAGCGACGTGGGTGCCCGGCTGGCCCAGGCGACCGGGCGGCCACTGGTGCTGGAGGTCAACGCGCCGTTGCGCCTGGAGGCCGCGCGCTACCGCACACTGCCCGACCCCGAACGCGCCGCCCAGATGGAACGGACACAGTTCATGGCCGCCAACGCCATCAGCGTGGTCTCCCAGGCCCTGCGCGATTATGTCATTGGGCAGGGTGCGCCGCCGGAACGCGTCCACGTGCTCCCCAACGGCGTGGACCCGCAACGCTTCCACCCGGCGGTGCGCGGCGGCGCCGTCCGCGACCGGCTGGGCCTGAACGACCGTATCGTCATCGGCTTCGTGGGGCGGCCGCGCCCCTGGCATGACCTGGAGACATTGTGCGCGGCCTTCGCCCGGCTGCGCGTCGACGACCCGCGCTTCCATCTATTGCTGGTGGGCGAACCGCCGGCAGCGCTGCCGGAGATCATCGCCGAGCGTGGGTTGCGCCGGGCGGTCACCCTGACCGGGCCGGTGGCGCACGAGGACGTGCCACAGTATATTGCCGCGATGGATGTGGCCGTCTCGCCGCACCCGCCACTGGCGGATTTCTATTTCTCGCCGCTCAAACTGTTTGAGTATCTGGCCTGCGGCGTGCCCACCGTCGCCGCCGACATCGGGCAACCCGCCGCCATCATCCGTGACGGGGAGACCGGCGTCCTGTACCCGCCCGGCGATGCCGAGGCGCTGGCCGAGCGCATTCGCTTCCTGATCGCCCATCCCGATCGCGCCCGTGAAATCGCCTGGAACGGCGCGGTCTCCGTCCTGGAACGGTACACCTGGCAGGGGAACGCGCGTACCGTGATCGGGTGGGTGGAAGCGGCTATGAAAGACACGAACGGTCAACACCAGGAGGGCTCGGTGGTACCTCATTTCGCTGTATATGATCCAGGCCCTGGCCCGCTGGCCGGGGCCCCCTCTCTCCCCATCCTTGACCCCAAGCTGCGCCAGCGGCTGTACCGCGCCACGCGCCCGGACCTGGCCGGGCCGCTGCTGGCCCGCCGCCTGCCAGCGTTCTCTAAGAAGGGCACGGAGCAGCTTGTGGGCGTGCAGGACATCCAGGTGCTGAAGTACAAGCCGGGCCGCCGCTGTGTGCTGGCCTATACGCTGGTCGGCCAGACGCGGCGCGGGGGTGCGCAGAGGCAGCACCAGGTCATCGGCAAGGTCTACCGCGACGAGCGCGGCGAGCGGCTGTTCCGGCTGCAGCAGGCCCTGTGGCACGATGGCTTCGGCCCGCACGCGCCCGACCGCATCCATGTCCCCCGTGCGCTGGCCTATGTCCCGGAGATGCGCATGGTGGTGCAGGAGCGCGCTACCGGCGCCACCCTCAACGCGCTGGTCACAGCGCCCGGCCTGCGCACCCGCATAGTCCGCAGCGCCGAGGGCCTGGCGAAGCTGCACAATACACGTTGGACGACGGGCGAGCCTCTCAGCCGCTATCTTCTGGCCGACGAGTTGGCCAACCTGGACCGCTTCATGCGCGAACTGGCCCAGGCGCGCCCTCCATCGGCGGCGGCCGTTTCCGAGATAGCAGAGGCGCTGCGGGCCTGGGCCCAACGCCTGCCCGCGCTGGAGGCGCCCACCCCCATCCACCGCGATTTTTACTACAGCCAGGTGTTATTTGATGGGCCGCGCCTGGTGCTGATTGACTTTGACCTGTTCGCCCTGGGCGACCCGGCGATAGATGTGGCCAACTTCATCGCCCATCTGCACTTCCTGGGGCTGGACCGGCTGGGCCATCTGGACGCGCTGGCGGCTGAAACCTCCGCCTTCATGGAGGCGTATGCGCGCTACCGCCCTGTGGACGCGGCCTTCCTGCGCCGCCAGGCCTTCTACCAGGCCGCCACCTTCTTCCGGCTGCTCCACGTCGTCGCGCCCCGGCCCGGCCTGGCGCAGCACTTTGACACACTTTATCGGCGCACGGTGGACTGTCTGGAGGCAGCATGAGGCACACTATCGGACGGAGGACGGACCTCTCCTCTCACGCCCCTCCCCTATTAGGGGAGGGGGAGAGGTTCGTCCGTCGTTCGTCGTCCATCCCACTGATCGGCATAGACGCCCGCTACCTGCGCTATCTGAAGCCGTACAGCGGCTTACTCCTGATTTCGTTCCTGTTGATCCTCGCCGTGGCTGCGCTGGACACGCTGGCGCCCTGGCCGATCAAGTTCATTGTGGACAACGTGCTGAAAGGCAAGCCGGTCCAGGGGGCGTTGGCCGGGGGGCTCCAGGACAGGTTAGGCCACGACCCGCGCTTGCTCACGGCTTTCCTGGGCCTGGGGCTGCTGGGCCTGACGCTGCTACAAGGGCTGGCCGCTTTCGGTTACGAATACATGGACGGCCTCATCCAGGAACGCGCCACCTTCCGCTTGCGCTCGGAGGCCTTCGGCCATGTGGCCCGGCTCTCACTGGAGTTTTACGACCAGACGCGCCTGGGCGACGTGCTGCGGCGCGTGACCGACGACGCCGGGCGCATCATGGTAGCGCTGGTGGGCAGCCTGGGCGAACTGTTGGTGAACGCGGTCAAGCTGGCCAGCTTCGCCGCCGTCATGCTGTTCATTAACTGGCGCTTCTCAATCATTGTCCTGGCCTATGTCCCCCTGCTTCTGTTCCTGTTCATCACGTTCCGCCGTAACATCCGCGCTACGGCCAAACAAGCGCGCTCGTACGAGGGCCAGATGACCAACCTGGCGCTGGAGACCATGAGCGCGATCCGCGTGGTCAAGGCGTTCGGGCGCGAGGCCCATGAGCAGGCCCGCTTTGACGCCCATGCCCGCGAACGGGTGCGCGCCGGTCTGCGCGCCATCCGCTGGGAGGCCACCTTCAGCCCGGTGGTGGATTTCGTCCAGGCGGCAGGCACCGCGGCCGTCCTCTGGTACGGGGTGGCGCAGGTCCTGGCCGGCCGCCTGACGGTGGGCGAGTTGTTGATTTTTCTGTCGTATCTGAACAGCATCTACAAGCCGCTGAAGAAGTTCAGCCAGTTGGCCGGGGAGTTGCAGAAGGCGGCCGCGGGCGGCGACCGGCTGGCCGAACTGTTTGACATTAATGCCGGGCTGCACGAGTCGCCAGACGCACGGCCCCTGCGCCGCGCCAGCGGGCAGATCACCTTTGAGCACGTCAGCTTCGCCTATGCCAATGCGCCGGAGCGGCTGGTGTTGCAGGATTTCAACCTGCACGTGGAGGCGGGGCAGGTCGTGGCCCTGGTTGGCGCCACCGGCGCGGGCAAGAGCACCGTCGCCAACCTGCTCATGCGCTTTTACGAGGTGACCGCCGGGCGCATCCTGCTGGACGGGATCGATCTGCGCGACATCCGGCTGGAAGACCTGCGACGGCAATTCGCGCTGGTGCCCCAGGAGTCCGTCCTGTTCGCCACCTCCATTCGCGACAACATTGCCTACGGCCGCCCGGAGGCGAGCGAGGCGGAGATCGTTGCGGCGGCGCAAGCGGCCAACGCCGACGAGTTCATCCGCGATTTGCCCGATGGCTACGACACCATCGTGGGCGAGCGGGGGGCGACGCTCTCCGGCGGCCAACGCCAGCGCATCGCCATCGCCCGCGCCTTGCTGCGCGACGCGCCCATCCTGATCTTGGATGAGCCTACGGCGGCGCTGGACGCCGAGAGTGAGGAGTTGGTCATGAGCGCACTGGAGCGGCTGATGCGCGGGCGCACGACGTTCATCATCGCCCATCGCCTGTCCACCGTCCGCCAGGCCGATCTGATCGTTGTCCTGGATCAGGGGCGCATCGTGGAGCAGGGGCGCCATGCGGAGCTGATCCGGCGGGGCGGCGCCTATGCCCGGCTGGTCCAACTCCAGCTCGGCGAGGACGGCCATCGCGCCCCCGCCAGCGCGATGGAGCTCCAGCCCGATAATGGGTATGCTGCAGGTGATCTCAGTGCATGGAGGAGGAAGGCATGAAACCTATTGGAGGCCATCTGTTACCGGCCCTGGCCGTGATTCCCGCACTGGTCGTGACCGGGGCCAGCCTGATCGCGCTGATCTCCGGCGAGGCCGGGAATGTGACGGCCAACGCGCCGCCGACGGTCTTAAGTGCCGGCAAGGAAACTGCGACAATACAGCCCGCGCCCACGCAGGCGCCCCAGGGGCGCATCAGTGTGGAGGGGCAGAGGCCGTCGGTGGCGGCGGTGCAGGTGCCACCTGAGCGGTTGCCGCGCCAGACGCTCCAGCCCGCATCTACCCTGATCCACCACACGGCTCTCATCCCTGTGATCATGCGCCCGCCCGCTGTGGCCCAGCCCCAGCCGTCGGGCAATGTCAGTGAGGCCCATACTGGCTCCAACAGCGGCTCCGGCTCCTCCAACAGTGGCGAGGACAGGGGAGATGATAGGGACGATGACCATGAGGGGGATGACGACAGAGGGCACGGCGACGATGACCGCCACGATGACGATCACGGGCATGGCGATCACGATCATGAAGACGATGATTAGCGGCTGGATTTGGACGCGGATCGGATCGGGCATACAATTCGTGCGGGCATGTTAGGGGTGTTTCCCCGGTGGACCAGGTTTCCGATGCGCAGTTAATTCAGGCGTGCTTGCGCGGCGACGAACGCGCCTGGGAGGCCCTGCTGGAGCGCTACGAACGGCTGATCTACAGCATCCCGCGCCGCTACGGGATGTCGGAGCACGAGGCGGCCGAGGTCTTCCAGAATGTGTGCATCACGCTGTTGGAGCAGCTTGAGCGGCTGCGTCACCATGAGAAGCTGGGGGCGTGGCTGGTGACGACTACGCGGCGCGAATGCTGGCGGCAGTGGCGCCAGGCCGAGCCGGTGGCGCAGGACGGCCCTCTCACGCCTCCGCCTGCGCCGGAGGCCTCCCCTGAAGAGGTCGTGGCCGAGTACGAGGAATATATGCGTGTGCGCCGTGCGCTGGAGCGGCTGGCCGAGGGTTGTCGTAAATTGCTCTGGCATCTCTACTATGACCCGGCGCAGCCTTCCTATGCGGATATTGCCAGGCGGCTTAACCTCCCGTTGGGTAGCATTGGCCCGACGCGGGCCCGCTGTCTGGAGAAGCTGCGCCTGGTTCTGGAGGAAAGCGGGGCATGAGCGACGCCAGCCTGCATGAGCATCCCAGGCCGGGCCATCTCAGCTTCGCTCAACTGGCCGACTACGTGGATGGGCGGCTGGCGCCGGAGCAGGTGCGCCAGGTGGAGGCCCATCTGGCCAGCGGCTGCGCCCTGTGCCAGGCCGACCTCGCCTGGCTGCAACGCACACTGGGGGCGATGAAGGACCGCCGTTGGAGCGAGCCCCCGGAATGGGCGCGCCAGCGCGCGCGCCAATTGTTCAGCCGGCCCCCGGAGTGGCTGCATGAGCGCGCCCGCGCCCTGTATCACGAACGGCGGGCCGCAGACAACCGACGACGACACGTTGACCTCCGTCCTCCGTCCCCCGTTCTCCGTCCTATCGCCCGCCCCAGCCCACGTTGGGCTGCGGTGGTCGTCGGCCTGCTCCTGGTCATCGCCGCCGTGATCCTGTGGCAGACGGTCCGGCCCCAGCCGGCCAGCGTCCTTTACGCGGCCACGTTGGAGGAGGTCGGTGGGGACGTGCAGGTTCAACCCAGCGCGGATAGCGCCTGGAGCGCCGGGAAGAAGGGGCTGCTGCTCTACACCGGCGCCGGGGTCCGCACCGGCGAAGGGGGCTGGGCGCTGGTGCGCTTCCCCGGCAATCCTACAGTGGCGTTGCGCTCACGCGCCCACCTGGTCATCGCAGCTATGAGCGGGAGCGGTGGCCAGCTCACCACCCTCCAGTTTGAGCAACTTCTCGGAGAGGCCGAGTACGTCATCCCGGCCCTCAGTGCGCCAGGCTTTTATTACAGGGTCACCACCAAAGCCGGACAGGTCACGGCGCTGCAGCCCACGCGCTGCACGGTGCGCGTGGATGAGGATGGGACCACCTGGGTCAGCGTCAGTGAAGGCGCCGTCATGGTCAGCACCCCCGGCCTGGAGCGGACGTTGAACGCCGGGGAGTCGCTCACCCTATCCGCAGTGGCCGAAAGCACGGCCACGCTGACCCCGTCGCCCTCGGTCACACCGGCCCCGACGCCGACGGGCCCGCCGCCTACAGCTACCTCTGTCCCCACCCAGCCGGCCCCGACGCCGCGCCCGCCCACCCGGACGCCGCAGCCCACCGAGACGGCCGAGCCGGAGCCAACGGAGACGCCCCGGCCGAGCCGGACGCCGGAGCCAACGGAGACAGAGGAGCCGACCCGAACCCCACGCCCCACCGAAACGGAAGAACCCACCCGGACCCCGCGTCCAACTGAGACGGAGGAACCTCCTGATGGATGAATTTTCAGGCCCTCCTCCGCCAGGAGCGATGGAGGGGCGGGCCTTGTGCCTGGCCTGGGGGCGCGGCACGCCGCGCCCCTACCGCCTTATTCAGCCTGGGTAGCCTGGATCGCTCAGGTGGCGTTATGGCGTGACCGTCAACGTCCCCGACATCCCAGCCTCCTTGTGGCCGGGCACCGAGCAGTAGAACTCGTATTCGCCCACCTCATGTGGGATGAAGGTGATCGTCGCCGTTTCACCTGGTTCAACCGCCAGGTGGATGACCGGCGGGCCGCCGTGCCGCTTATATGCGATGGGGGTGTCCATACCAGGGGTATGGTGGAGGCTTCCCCCCTGCTGCTCAATCACTTCGGCTTCCAGGTCGGCGACGACAAAGTCATGGAGAACCGTGCCCTTGTTCTGAAATATTAGCCGGACCGTCTCTTGTGAAGACATGCGCAGTGCCTTTGGCGTAAAGGCGAACTCCTTCGCCTGCACAGTGATCTCCCTGGGTCCGGTCACTGTGCCTCCCCCACAGGCGCTTAGCACCGTGAGGCTCAGGACGGTCAGAACAAGCCACCCCCATTGCCTGTTTCGCATCATATACTCCTTTTAGCATCATGAATATCTGCATCTCATTTCACCATAACTTAACGTCTGGGATAGTCTCCCTTTCAGGTGTTGATACCACCAGGTAAGGGTAAGGTCATCAATAGCTCCTTAACAGTCCAAATATGATCGCTCAGCTTAGCAGCCATCGCGGGCGTGCGAGGGGACCATTTTCTCGGCAAGTCATCCTCAACCGGCAGGCGCAAGCTCTTGTGAGGGCGGATCAGGGTGTAATAACTGTCCTCCCAGATCGCCGCAGCCCGGTAGGCCGGGATGTCTTGGGAAAAGGCCAGGGTTTTGCCCACCTGGCGACCATTGAACAGACGGCTGGTCAGGTTACAGCGTTCAATGTAAGCGGTGCTCTTCCCCAGGAGCGCCACCACCTCGGCTTTCGTCCCCAAGGTCACCCGCCGCTTCATGCCTGGAAAGCGGCCCTGCTCATCACGCTGCTTGACCATCCGCAGGTCCATCCAGTCGGAGCCCGGCTTTTTGCGAGTGGATGGTCGTCCCCGACCGCCCTATTCAGGCACACAGCCGTGGACTGCCACTGTCCCCCTCGGATGAGTCTGCCCAGAGTTTACTTCAGCCGATCTCAACTCCCAGGAGGGAGGCTATCTCAGATTGAGCAGATGAGCAAAGTCCTGACCTGATTCAACCTTAAAAACCAGCGTCTCAATGTGCGCTTACCCCCCGGCCACCCGTCGTCTCCAGTAGGCCAGCCCTATAATGGCGAGAACCAGAAGGGAGGCAAGGAGGACGGGCGGTGATGTGACCCGCTCCAGGATAATGCGACGCAGGGGGATGATCTCCGGCGAAGCGGGCTGTCTCGGAGAAGCTTCTTCCACCAGGAGAAACGTCGGCCCACCGATGATGCAGCCATCCACCGGATCGCAACTCGCGCCGGGCAACTCCAGCGTGTAAGCGCCTCGTTCGGCCTGTAACATCTGGGTTGCGCCGGTCCGATCCACCAGGAGCGCGGCGGGCGCGAAGGCGGGCAGCCGGACGAACACGCGCCCCGGCGTGCGCGCCCAGAGCACCCGCGTGGTGCGTCCGCCCTGGTCTAACGTGACCTGGGTGACCGCTGTCATCTGATCCAGGAAGGCGGCCTGTGTGCCTGCATAATAACGGGTGATGGTCTGAAAGGCGGTGAAGGCCGGGCGACGTGAGCCATCGGGGCGGAGCAAGCCGAAGTCCTCGCCGCCGGGCGGCAGGGCGGGGTCAATCAGCTTGTACACAGCGATACGTTCCGCGCCGGCGGCCAGGCCCAGGGCGAAAGCTTGCAGCAGGAAGGCGCTTTGCTGCTCCGGTGTGACGTGGAAATTAGGGCGGTTCACCGGCCAGTCTGGGTCGCGGTCGGGCGCGGCGTTGGTCTCGTTGATCCAGATGGGCTTGTTCAGGCCATGTCGCCGGAGGATGTCGCGGAAGGTGCGGACAATGGTGAAGACCGAGTCGCTGGTGAAGTAGATGTGCAGGCTGGCGACGTCAAAGTAATAGCCGTGCCGGGCGGCCTGGGGGTCGCGGTCCAGGGCGGTGAGCAGGCGTTCCAGGTACTGTTCGCGGCCCCTGACCGCGTCGTGCCAGTAGGACAGGCCGGCGAGATGGATGCGGGCCTGAGGGGCGGCGGCCTTGGCGACAAGGTAAGCGACGCGCAGTAATTTCGCATAGTCATCAACACCTCCACTCCACTCATGCCCGCTCACGCCGGGGTCAATCTCCGGCTCATTCCAGATCACCCAACGGTGGACGCCTTTAGGGGCGTAGTGCGCGACGACCTTGCGCACAAAGCTGGCCCAGAGGTTACCGGGATCATCGGGCGGCAGGTCCAGCCCGCGAGGGACGCCGCTCACCGGCGGCCCGTCCGTCGCCCAGGCAGGCGTGCTTTTGAGCACGCCGACGACCTCGCGCCCGGCGGCCCGCGCCGCCTCCAACGGGGCATCGGGCACTTGAAAGCCGTTCCAGTCGTCCGGGCCGTTGGGCTGGATCGCGCTCCACAGGAACAGGATGCGCTCCCAGCCCGCGCCGCTCTCCGCTGCCGCCTGCGCATCCCAAAACGCCTCCACCAAACCAAAACGGGGATCCGGCCCGGCGCCGCCTGCCTGTGCCCACGCGGGCGGCGCCAGAACCAGGACAAGCACAATCGTTGCTAGCAGTCGGCGGAGGGAAAAGGTGCGCAACGGATGATTTACGGAAGTAGAGGCGAGGCGACGCCTTGCCCCTGCACTGGCGAAATGATCACCCACGCATCAGGCGGTGCGACCTATGACGTCTCGTTGATACCAGTCCCAAAAGCGCTGCAGCCCGACGTTGACCGGCGTGGTCGGGTTGAAGTTCAGCAGGCGGCGGGCCTTGCGGATGTCGGCAGCGGTGATGAGCGGTTCGGTGGGCGGGGCAGGCTCGGCCTGGACGATCGCCGGCAGGCCGATCAGCGCTTCCAACAGCGCCACGAAATCGCCCATGCGCACCGGTTCGCCTCGGCCCAGGTTGATGATCTCGTACCCCAGCGGTGTATCCAGCGCGGCCAGGATGCCGCTCACGATGTCGTCAATATAGGACCAGTCGCGCCACATCTCCCCACCGTTGAACAGGCGGATGGGCTTGCGCTGCACAATGGATTCGGTCACCTGGTAGGGCATCATGTCGGGGCGACCGCGCGGGCCATACACGCTGAACAGGCGCAGGGCGGTAAAGTTAAGGCCATAGAGGTTGTGGTAGGTGTAGCCCAGAAGCTCACCGGCGCGTTTGGTGGCCGCGTAGGGCGCGAGGGGGCGGTCACAGGGCATGTCCTCTGAGAGGACGGCGGATGCGGTCTTTCGTCCCCCGTCCCCCGTTGGGCGCGCAACGCCCCTGCCATAGACCGAGGAACTGGAGGCAAAGACGATATGGTGCACGTTGGCCTCGCGAGCGGCTTCCAGCAGGCGCACGCTACCCACGACGTTGACCTCAGCATAGGCAGCGGCCTGGCTCACCGAGGCGCGCACCCCGGCCAGCGCCGCGATGTGGATGCAGGCGTCCACGCCGGTGAATGCCTGAACGACGGCGGCAGGGTCGCGGATGTCGCCCACGATCAGGCGGTAGTTAGGGTGGTCCAGGAAGGGGGCGATGTTGCGCCGCTTGCGCGCCGGGTCATATGTAGGAGGGGCTTCAGCCCCGAAGTTATCCAGGCAGACGACGGCATCGCCTCGCGCCAGAAGCGCTGCGGTGACGTGGCTGCCGATGAAGCCTGCGCCGCCGGTGACGAGAACCTTCATAGTTGCGCCGGGCGCAGATCGCAGATGTGCATCTCCACCTGGCCCTGCCCTCCCCATTCGTTCCAGGCAAGCTGGTAGACCACATCCACCCGGTCGGGGACGTGAGCGGTGATGCGGGCATGGTTGAAGACGACTGCGCGACGTTCCTCCTGTCCGTCGGTCAGGCGCAACTGGAGATGGGCGGCGTCCCTGCCCACGTAGCGCCTGTCCAGGACGCGCAGGCCGCGCGTCAGGAACAGGGGGGGCGGGTTGTCCTGGCCGCAAGGCTCCAGCCGGGCCAGGTTGGCCAGCAGCCTTTCGGTCAGGTCGGCGAGCGCAGGTTCAGCGTCAATCCTGAGCGGGCGGATGACATCGTGGTCGCCTAGGGCAGCGGTAGCCAGTGCCTGGAGCCGCGCCTGGAGTTCGGGCAGGCGTTCCGTGCGGATGGTGAAGCCCGCTGCGGCGGCGTGGCCGCCGTGACGCTCAAACAGGTCGTGGCAGGCGTTGAGTGCCTCAGCGATGTGGAAGCCAGGGATGCTGCGGGCTGAGCCTTTGCTCTGGCCGTCTTCAATGGCCACGACGACGGCGGGCCGGTAGAACTCGTCCAGCAGGCGGCTGGCGACTAGGCCGACAATGCCGGAAAGGAAGTCACGGCTGGCGACGAAGAGCAGCGGCGCTATGCCCTCTGCCAGCACCCGTTGGCGGGCGGCCTCCGTGTATTGGAGCGTGAGATGTTGACGCTGGCGATTCCACTCGTTGAGCTGCCTGGCTAGAGGGCGGGCTTCGGCAGGGGTTTCGGCCATGAGCAGCTTGAGCGAGTAGCGCGCATGGGTGAGCCTCCCGGACGCATTCAGGCGCGGCCCGAGGATATAGCCGAGGGTCCGGGCGGTGATGCGTTGCGGGGGGATGTCGGCGATGTCCAATAGCGCCTGCAGGCCGGGGCGCGGCGCACGGCGCATCTGGGCCAGTCCTTGCTGGACGAGCATCCGGTTCTCGCCGCGCAGTGGAACGACGTCGGCGACTGTCCCCAGCGCGACCAAGTCAAAAAGGTCGTCTGAGGATAAAGGACGGGGAACGGAGGACGGAGGACCGAGGGCTTCCGTCTTCCATCCTCTGTCCTCCGTCTGAAGGAGGGCCTGGGCCAGCTTGTAGGCCAGGCCCACGCCAGCCAGGTCCTTGAAAGGGTAAGGACAATCCGGCTGGCGCGGGTTGATGATGGCGGCGGCAGGGGGCAATTCCAGCCCTGGCGTGTGGTGGTCGGTGATGATCACCTGCAGGCCGTATTCCGCTGCCTCGGCGACCTCGCGGGCCGAGGAGATGCCGCAGTCTACGGTGATGACCAGCCGGACGCCCTGTTCGGCCAACTTGCGCAGCGCCGCCGCGTTGACACCGTAACCCTCCTCATAACGATGGGGGATGTGGATCCGGCCGGTGGCGCCGATGGCGCGCAGCGCATGGGCCAGCACGACGGTGGCGGAGACCCCATCAGCATCGTAGTCGCCGTAAATAGCGATGGGCTGGCGCCCGCGGATGGCGCGGCGGATGGTCTGGACCGCCTCGGCCATGCCTTTGAGCAGGAAGGGGTCATTGGGGCCATCCCAGCGCCCCTCCAGGAAAGCGCGCGCCTGGGCCGGATCGCGGTAGCCACGGTTATAGAGCACCTGCGCCAACACCGGCGGCAGGTCGGATAGCGCGGCAATATAGTCAGGTGGCGCAGGTTCAGCGACGTGCCAGCGTTTGGGACGATCGCTCAAGCCGGGCTCCTTTGAAGGACGGAAGACGGGGGATGGAAGCACTCCGTCCTCCGTTCTTCATCTTCCTATACCCACTTCTGGCCGCGGATGAACTGGGTCACCACCGGAATGTCAAAGTATTTGCCCTGGTAGGCCTGGTAGGCCCAGTAGAAGGGGAAGAGGACCAGGACTAAGGGCAGAAGGCCGCCACAACCGCCAATGAAGAAGGTAACCGTTGCCAGAATACAACTGGCTAAGCCGGTGACAACAGAAATCGCGAAGTCGGCGACCAGCGCCTGGATCGCGTGGAAGCGCTGGAATGGGCGCTGTCTGTTTTCTTCCAGGGCCAGTATGATAATGGACACAAAGGGCCAGAAGATATAGGCTAGCGCTGATAGCAGCCGGTCGTTGTCGCTGATTTCAGCGGCGGCCATTGTGGGCGGCGGTGGCGGTGGTGGCGGAGGCGGCGGCATATACTCCGGCGGTGGGGGCGGCGGTGGCTGGACGCTCGGTCCCTCTGGGGGCTGCTCCATAGGCGGCTGGGGTTGCTCGGTCAAGGTGCACCTCCTCGTTAAGTTCAGTAGGGGCGAGGCGCCGCCTCGCCCCTATTGAATTGTAGTGATTTTCCACAAAAGGACAAGTGACATGATGGATAACACGCTATTGAGCCAGGCGTTACGCGTTGTTCTCCTAGGGAGAAGGAGCTAACCCCCGGCTTCCCTCCCCCACAATGGGGGGAGGGTTAGGGCGGGAGAACCGATTGTGAGCGCCGATTTCTGATTAGCGGTGAACAGGGGTATAATGAAGGACAAAGGGCAGGCACAAGGCCGGATGACGGACGATGGACAATGGATGACGGATGACAGACAAGTTGTGGCACAGGGCCTGCTATCAAGAGCAGGCACACGGTCTGCCCCTACGGTAGCGCCGCCTGCGCCGGCGACGCTGTCTGTTAGCCCCTCTGTGCCGGAGAGCGATCAGGTGGAACGGGCCTATTTTGGCCTTCTCCTGGCGGCCGGGATCATCGGTTGGGGCGGGGTGGCGCTGGCTGAGGTCGGCGCATTTCGTGCCCCTGTACTGGTGCCGCTCCTGATGGCCGCGCTGGGCGCAGCCGCCCTGAGCGTGAGGCGGCTGCGGGCAAGCGGGTTCGCTGGGAAGCCGGTAGATTGGGTGCCTGTGGCGCTCGTGCTCCTGTGCCTGCCGCTGTACTTTCGTCCCCACGAGTTTATCCTGGGCGGCGCCGACGCCGGGGTGTACGTCAACACGGGCGTCAACCTGGCCCGCACCGGCGCGCTGCTGATCTACGACCCGGCGGTGGCGCAGGTCGGCGAGGATGTGTGGCCCAGCCTGTTCCGCCCCGATCCAGGCGGCGTGGTGGCCCGTTACATCCGCTTTCCTGGCTACTATCTCTCGGATGATCAGCCGGGGTGGGTGATCCCCCAGTTCTTCCCCTTGCAGGTTGTGTGGATCGGCTTGGCGGCGCTGGCCGGGGGGCTGTGGGCCGCGCTGTATGCGACACCGGTTTGGGCTATGGTGGGCGTATTGGGGGTGTACTATACGGGGCGGGGGCTGTTTGGGCGGCCGGCGGGGGCGCTGGCGGCGTTGCTGCTGGCGATCACGCCGACGCAGGTCTGGTTTGCCCGCTACCCCACTGCGGAGGCGCTGACGCAGGCGCTGTTGTGGGGCGGGTTCTATGCCTGGGTGCGCTTCACCGAGCGGGAGGATGCCCCCTCGGTGTTTGGCCTGCTGGCCGGGCTGCTGTTCGGGCTGACGTTCCTGGCGCGGATTGACCTGCCCTATCTGGCGCTGCTGCCCGCAGGCTGGCTGCTGTATCGCCTGGTGACGCGCCAGGCCCGGCGCCGCGACCTGGCCTTTCTGGTTCCGTTCGGCCTGCTGGCGGTGCATGGCCTGGCGCACGCGCTGATCTTCGCCCGGCCCTATACGCTGAATACATATAGCGGCATCGCCTTCCTGGCGCGGGAGTTGGGGCCGGCGGTCGGCGCAGTGGGGGTGATCGGGCTGGTGGGGGGCATGGCGGTCTATGGGGTTGCCACCAGGCGCCGTTCGGGCCAGAGTAGGAACGGCTTCAGCCCTGAAGACATAGGTGAGGCGTTGAGGGCGCTGGCCGACCGCTTTCAATTCCCCATTCGTCTGGGATGGGTGATCGGCTTGATCGGCCTGGCAGTGTATGGCTATTTCATTCGTCCGCGCCTGGGGGCCGTCAAGCTGGTCCCCTATGCCTATGGCGCGACGCAGGTGCCCATCAGCGATCACGAGAATATGGTGCGGCTGGGGTGGTATCTGACGCCGCTGGGCATCTGGCTGGGTGTGGCGGGACTGGCGCTGATCGCCTGGCGCGAACGCTGGCGGCGGCTGTGGTTGCCATTGGGCCTGGCGCTGTTGGCGACACTGCTCTACCTGTACCGGATGCTGAACAATCCCCACCACATTTACACCATGCGTCGCTACGTGCCGCTGGTCATTCCGCTGTTTATGCTGGGCGCGGCCTATGTGCTGGTGTGGCTGGGGGACAGACGGAAGACAGGGGGCCGAGTAGGGGCGCACGGCCGCGCGCCCCTACCTTCCGTCCTCCATCCTTTGTCCTCCGTCCTCCTCGGTCTGGCGCTTATCCTGGGGCTGGGCTATCAGGGCCGGGTGGTCTTGACGCATGTGGAGTATGCCGGGCTGATCGGGCAGGTGAGCGATCTGGCTGCTGCGGTGGGGCCGGGGAGCGTGGTGGTGTTTGATGACCCGGCGCCGGTGGGGAGCGGGGCCTTGCTGGGCACGCCGCTGGAGTACCTGTTTGGGCTGACGGTGTTTGATCTTCAGGTGGGCTGGTCGCGGGCCGGGCTGGAACACGTTGTGCGGTGGGGGCTGGGGGCAGGCCGACCGGTGGTTCTGTTGGCGCGGCCCGGCGGCGGAGCAACGGACGCGCTGGCCCAGGCGGGGCTGCAACTCACCTGGCAACGTCGGGTGACAGTGGATGTCCCCACGTTGGAGCAGCCCTACGATCACTTCCCGACGGCGATCAACCGTTTTGCGCTCTCTCTGGACCTCTACCAGGTGACGGATCGGTCTGACGACTAACCACTGTCCCCGATGCGCATCCTGCACGTCATCCATCAGTATCTACCCGACGCGATCGGCGGCACTGAGGTATCCACCCACAGCCTGTCTCGCGAGTTGCAGGCGCGTGGCCATGCGGTTGCCGTGTTTTGCCCGGTGCCGGGGCAGGCGCCCGGCCTGGCGCGAGATAGCTATGAGGGGGTGCCGGTTTATCGCGCCGGGGCGACTTGGCGCGATGCCCTCGGGCGGGTTCGGGCGTCATTTGGCGACCGCGCCCTGGAGGCCGCCTTCGCCCAGGCACTGGACGATTTCCGCCCGGATGTGGTACACTTTCAGCATCTCATGGGGCTGCCGCTGGCCCTGGTTGAGCAGGCAGAGCGGGCAGGGGCCGCGCGTGTGTTTACGCTGCATGATTATTGGGTGATCTGCCCGAACGCTCAACTCGTAACGAATTACGACCGGGCGGTGTGCTCTGGGCCGAAGCTGTGGCTGAACTGTGCGCGTTGTGCAGCAGCGCGCATAGACCGGCCGCTCCTGCTTGTGGCGGCGCCTGCGGTGGCGACCCTGTTGGCGGTCCGCAGCCGGGGTGTGCGCCGGGCTCTGGATCGCATGAATGCACTCATTGCACTGAGCGCGTTTATGCGTGACCTGGCCGGGGCGCATGGCCTGCCGGCCAACAAGGTCCATCTGATTGAGCAGGGCGTCCAAATTGAGCCGGTGTGCCGACAAGAACCAGGGCCTTCATCGCCTGTGCGCTTCATTTATCTGGGTGGGCTGGCCTGGCAGAAGGGGGTACATGTGATCGTCCAGGCCTGCCGTGACCTGGACCCGGCGCAGGCGACGCTGACCATCTACGGCGACCCCAGGCCCTTCCCGGATTATGTCCGCCGCCTGCAGGCGGAAGCGGGACCGGCGGTGCGCTTCGCCGGCCGTCTGGAACGCCATCAGGTGGCCGCTGCGCTGGCAGCGGGGGATATGCTGCTCGTGCCCTCGCTGTGGTACGAGAACTCGCCAGCGGTTATCCTGGAGGCGATGGCCTGTGGTCTGCCGGTGGCGGCCTCGGCGTTGGGGGCGTTGGCCGGACGGGTCCGTGACGGCGTGGATGGCCTGTTGCTTCCGCCGGGCGATGTGGCTGCCTGGCGGCGGGCGCTCACCGATCTGGCCCTGCATCCGGAGCGCATTGCGCAGTTGCGCCGGGGCATCCGCCCGGTACGCACGCTGGCAGAGCAGGTTGCGGAGATGGAGGCGCTTTACGCCACGGTGGTGAGGGAGGTTGAACGCCGATGAACGAGGCGGCTGAATGGGGATTCCCATCCATAACGCGCACGCGCCGGGATGTCCCCCTGGTGAGCGTGGTCCTGCCGGCGTATAACGAGGAGGCGGCCATCGGGGACGATCTGGTGGCGGTCCAGGAGGCGTTGGATCGCTATGGGACGCCCTATGAGATCATCGTTGTAGACGATGGCTCCACCGACCGCACCGGGGCGATTGCCGCCAGCTATGGCGGTGTGCGCGTCATCCGCCATGCGCAGAACCGGGGCACGGGCGCAGCGCGCACGACAGGCATCCGCGCGGCACAGGGGGACATCATCGTCATGACGGATGCGGACGGGACGTATCCGAACCGGGATATTCCCCGGCTGTTGGAGGCGATGGCAGAGGCGGACATGGTGATCGGTGCGCGCAAGCAGGAGGCGGGGACATGGCCCTGGCTGCGCGCGCCCACGAAGTGGTTCATCCGCATGTTGGCCCAGTTCCTCACGGGCACGCGCATCCCGGATTTGAACTCCGGTTTTCGCGCCTTCAGGCGCGAGATCGCCCTGCGCTACCTGAACATCTTACCCAACACACACTCTTGGGTGAGCACGATCACGCTGGCGTTTCTGAGCGACGGCTATAATGTGGCCTATATTCCTATTGATTATTACCCGCGCAAGGGCCGTTCCACCTTCCATCCCATCGCCGACACCTATAACTACATCACGCTGGTGGTGCGCTCCATCATGTACTTCAACCCGCTGAAGGTGTTTCTGCCGATCACGGGGTTGCTTTTGCTGGTGGGGGTAATCAAGTTTATCCGCGATTTGTTTGTCTATGGGAGCGTGTTTTACATCCCTGGGATTACCCTATTGCTGTTGTTCATGGCGGTGCAGGTGGGCGCACTGGGGTTGCTCGCCGATCTGATCGTGCGACGCACGAAGGGGCCGTCACCGTGAGGTTGAAGTTAAGTCCAGCGTCTGCAGTGTACGGGCTTGCTTTCAGTGCAGGCTGTGCCTGGACGGGGTACCTGTTTCTGAACTCACCTGGGACGCTGGTTCAGGACGAGATCGGCCATTTTCTGATCTCCAGGAACGCCTGGCACTACCCTGAACTTATGTTGGATGTCTGGGGGAGGCCGGTAAATACCGTCCTTTACATGCTTCCCTCAATCTGGGGGATCAATGCTGCCCGCGCCTTTTCCACCCTGCTTGCCGCCCTGACCGTCCTGCTTACGACCAAAGTCGCTCAAAGGTCAGGCGCGCAACTCCTCTTTCTGGTTCCGGTATTTCTTTGGTTTCAGCCTTGGTTCAACGCCCTCTCTTACACCGTGATCACTGAGGTCCCTTTCTCCCTCTTGCTCGTTCTAGCGGTTTACCTGTGGCTCACGGGGCGAGAAGCAGCCGGGGCAGTTACGATAGGTCTGCTCCCGCTTGTGCGCCATGAGGGGATTGTGCTGGTCTTGGCCTGGTGTCTCTATGCCCTGTATAAGAGGGACTGGAAGGCCATTCTCATCTCCATATCTCCCTTTATTCTGTACAATCTGGTCTATTATATGGCCTTCCAACGCTGGGCCGCGAGCATCTTTTTGAATCCTCGCCCGACGGCAATCTATGGCAGCGGTAGCTGGTTGCACTTCGTCCAGCCTGTGATTAATAATGTGGGCAGACCTCTTGTAGGGTTGAGCCTGCTTGGCTTGATCCCGGTCCTCAGGCTTAAGGAGAAAATCCTGGGCTTTGCCTTGTATGCACTCTACTTTTTGACCCATGTCATTATCTATCGGTTCGGGTTATATGGCTCTGGAGGATATGATCTCTTTTTGCTCCCGCTGGCGCCCCTGTTTGCTGTCACAGCGACGTTGGGAGCCGAATTTGCGCTGAATCTGCTTTCACATACAGCCACACGACTCGCCGTGCCCCCAGTCCTACACCAGGTGCTCCCTGTCTTGGTCATTGTCGTGAGCGTGATCTGGGTTGGTTATCTCGGCCTGCAAACGCGCCCACGCGCTTTGGACCAGGAAGCAGCGGCTTTGCAGCAGGCAGCAAATTGGCTCCGTGTAAACGGTTTATCTGGCAATACAGTCGTGGCCACGCATGTGTGGTTTTTCTACTTCTATGATTTGCCACTGATCCCAGGGCAAGGATGGGCCAAGCCACCGCCGCCAGACCAATTGGATCCTGGCACTATCGTCGTCTGGGACCGCCACTATTCTGACCGCTGGGGACTTGCCTACAATAAACTCGCCGATCCTTCGGCAGGGTGGAGAGTCCTGAACCAATTCGGCGATGGTTTTGTCGTCATTTTCCAGAAGGCTCAAGAGCAGGTGATCCACGGGGAGGAGCCGTGAAACTGTGTGTCATTGGCCCTACCTACCCTTATCGCGGTGGCATCTCCCACTATACCACGTTTCTGGTCCAGCATTTGCGCAACGCGGGGCATTGGGCGCAACTCTATTCGTATATACGGCAGTATCCGCGTTGGCTGTTCCCAGGTAGAACCGACCAGGACCCCAGCGCTGAGCCGCTTAAGGTAGAATGTAAGTACATATTAGACCCCATCAACCCGGCCACCTGGCTGCAGGTGGCCCGCCAGGTGCGCGCTGATGCCCCGGACGCGCTTATCTTGCAATGGTGGGTGCCCTATTGGGCCCCTTCTCTGGCGGTTATCTCACGCTGGATCAGGCGCAATACGGCTATCCGCGTTGTCTTTATTGTCCATAATGTCCTGCCCCACGAGGGTGGTGGAGCGCTGGACCATCGGTTAGCCAAGATAGCACTGGGTCAGGGCGATGTCTTTATTGTCCACAGTGACCAGGAGGCGCAACAACTCAAGGCCCTCTTGCCTCACGCGGTGGTGTTTAAGGCCCACTTCCCCACCTATGCCGGACTGGCTCATCAAAGTGATTCTGGGGCTGCTACCCGGCTACGACGAGAGCTTAAGCTCCCTGACAGTCAGCCGGTGGTGCTTTTCTTTGGTTTCGTGCGACCGTATAAGGGGTTGGACTATCTTGTTCGGGCATTGCCCCTTGTGCGCAAGAAATTGCCTGTCCACCTCGTGGTTGTGGGGGAGTTCTGGGTCCCCCCAGAGGCTTACCATCGCCTTGCCTGTGACCTCGGCGTAGAGAACGCCATCACCTTCGTTAATCGTTATATCCCCAACGAGGAACTTGGCCTCTATTTTGACCTCGCTGATGTCGTTGTGCTGCCCTATGTCTCGGCAACACAAAGCGCCGCCATTCCACTCGCCTTTGGCTTTGGTAAGCCCGTCATCACGACCAGGGTCGGCGGGCTGCACGAGGTGGTGGAGGATGGCGTAACTGGATTGATTGTCCCCCCTCAGGATGAGCAGGCACTCGCTGATGCCATTATATATTTCTATACGCAGGGCTTGGGGCCGCACCTGGCTGCAAACGTCCGTTGCCGACAGGCGGAAGGGCGCTTCGGTTGGGATGCCCTTATTCGCTTAATTGAACAGGCGGTCCAATCCATGTCATCTACTTCATAGTTGGCCATGCGCATCCTTTTTTTGCTCACGCAGGACCTGGAAAGCCCAGCGGGCGTTGGAAGGTATTTCCCCCTGGCGCGGGAATTGGCGAAGCTGGGTCATCAGGTCAATATCGCTGCTTTACATGCGAATTTTGACGCACTGCACCAGACGCATTTTAAACGCGATGGCGTGAATGTTGAGTATGTGGCCCCTATGCATGTGCGTAAGCAGAATCATAATAAGTTTTATTATCCGTCCCATCAGTTGCTTCCATTGATTGTACGGGCCACATGGGCGCTCGGTCACGCTGCGTTACGGACACCGGCGGATATTATTCATATCGGCAAGCCGCACCCGATGAATGGCCTGGCCGGGCTGATCGCCAGGTATGTGCGGGGCAGGCATGTCTTTCTTGACTGTGATGATTATGAAGCGGCGACAGGCCACTTCAGCGGCGCGTGGCAAAGGCACGTGGTGGCTTTCTTTGAGGATCGTCTGCCTCATCATGTTCACCATATCACCACGAATACCTACTTTCTACGCGACCGTCTGCTGGCCCTTGGCGTCCCGCCGGAGCGCATTACCTATCTCCCCAACGGCGTGGACCGCGCACGGTTTACGCCCCCGCCTTCGGCTCAGGTGGAAGAGCGACGGGCTGCGCTGGGGCTGATAGGGAAAAAAGTGGTGGCCTTTATCGGGAGTTTGAGCAAGCCGAGCCATCCGGTTGACCTGTTGCTTGACGCCTTTCTCTTGATCCATCAGGCTCAATCACAGGCAGTATTGCTTATCGTGGGGGGGGGCGAGGAATTTGAGCCTCTCCGGGCGAAGGTGCGGGCAATAGGGTTAGAGAATAGCGTGCGCTTTTGTGGGCGTGTCCCTGCACCTGAGGTCCCCCTCTACTATCATCTGGCCGATGTCTCAGTGGACCCGGTATATGATGACGATATTGCGCGCAGTCGTTTGCCCTTAAAGCTGTTTGAAAGCTGGGCCTGCGGTGTGCCCTTTGTTACAGGAGATGTGGGTGATAGACGGGCTGTTTTGGGGATACCGCCTGCAGGCGTTCTCACCGAGCCGGGTGACCCCGCTTCTCTGGCGAGGGCCATCCTGCATATCCTTGAATGCCCGGACCGCGCCGTCAATCTGCGTCAACGTGGGCTAGAGCGGGTGGAATTATTTTCTTGGGAACGTCTGGCCCGAAAATTGGAGGCTGTTTACCTGAGCAATGGTCAGGCCCCTGACTCGTCGTCGGATACTCCGTAACATTACCGCTTTGCTCTCCGGTTCTATGGTTTCGCAGGGGATCAACGCGCTTACCTTGCTGCTTATAGCGCGTCAGTTAGGGCCGGCGGGCTATGGCCAATATGCGGCCTGCTTTGCGCTGGCTGGGTTCGCAGCGATCTTGATAAATCTTGGGGCAGATATATGGTTGCTGCGAGAAGGAGGCCGCCAAGCTGCCCCGTTGAGTGAGTCGCTGGGGAGCGTGCTTGCCGTCAAGGTTGTCGCTGGTATTGCCTGGCTGGGGCTTATACTGGTGGTAGCGCCTCTCCTTCGCCAGGACACGTTCCCGGCCGGTCTGTTGCAATTGAGCGCGTTCTCTGTCCTGCTGGACAGCCTGTTTGCGACTGCGTTGACGGCATTTAAAGCCTCTTTACGTAACCATGTGACGTCGCTCCTGGAATCCGCTTCTGATGCTACCTGGTTGATGACCACATTGTTGCTTATTGGGTTGAGGGTTCAGCAGGTGGAGACCTATGTCCAGGTGCGCATTATCGTATTGTTTATCAGCCTGCTGGTAGCTATATTCATTATCTGGCGCACCATTGGGATCAGGGGGACATTCCGGACAGTTCGGCGTCTGGTGCGCGAGGCACCTCCATTTGCGGCAAGTGAGCTTCTGAGTTGGATCTCACTGCGTATGGACGTGTTAATCATCGCGTTTGCACTGGGGGAACATGCCGCTGGGCTGTATGCACCCGCTGTAAGCATCGTGAATGCGCTCTTCCTGGTCCCGGCGGCGGTTCATGGGGTGATGGTCCCGGTGTTAAGCCATTTGGTGATGACGAACACCGCTCAGGCCGAGGTTACGGCCAAGCGGATGGTTATCCTCCTACTCGCTACTGGTTTGGGATTATCGCTCACTTTGATGGGGGGCGCGCCGCTTCTGGTCTCCTTTCTCAAGGAGAGTTTCAGCGGCTCTTTGAGCGTGTTACGTATTCTCAGCGCCATCCTATTGTTCAAGTCTGGCAGCTTTGCTATGGCTGCGATTCTGGTCGCTATTGGTCGGCAACCCCATCGCGCCCTGGTTCAGGCAGTGGCGGCAATAGCGAATATTGGCCTGAACCTGTGGATTGTCTATCGGTTGGGAATTGAAGGGGTGGCCTGGGTATATGTTCTGACGGAACTACTGACGGTGTTGGGCTATACCTGGCTGGTGCAGCGCTATCGCCCTAGATCAGTAGCTTACTCTATGGTTAAATAGTTCATGCTGTAGTATGAATATCTTGCTGATTAACGTCCACTCCTCCCAAAATGCTGGCGATGCCGCGCTGACCGAGCTGACTATCCGACAACTTCAGGAGAACTTTCCAGGAAGCCAGATCACACTGGCTATGGACGACCCGGAGAGCCATCGGGGCGACGGCCGGGCCCTCCATTCGTTCTTCACCTGGCTTAGGGCAGTCAGCAGGGACGGGCGACCCGGATGGCGCAAGCTGAATTTGCTCTGGCTTGTCCCAGCGACGGCGGTCCCGATCTTGAGCTATCGCTTTATGGGCAGGCCGCTCTTCGCCTTCACGCCGCCAGGCCTGCGCGAACTCGTCCGCGCCTATCTGAGCGCAGATCTGATTGTGAGTAAGCCCGGCGGTTTTCTGTATCATTCAGGAACGGGATTGACGCTATTGCTCACAGTGTATACGATGGTCATGGGACTCATGGCTGGCAAGCCACTGTATATTTTCCCCCAGTCTTTTGGCCCGTTTGCCCATCGGTGGGAGCGCCTTCTAATCAGGAAGCTACTCGCGCATGTGCGCATCGTCATGGCCCGTGAGCCGGTCTCGTTGCAGCAACTTCAGGCGTGCGGGCTGGTTCATCCGCGTTGTTATCTCGTGCCGGATCTTGCCTTTGCTTATCCTGCTGCTTCGCGTTCGGCTGCCGAGGCCTGGTTGCGTGCTCAGGGTATGCGCCCCTGGAATGGCAGGCCATTCTTAGGTGTAACGCTGATCAATTGGGGAGCGCAGAATCCGCGCTTTCGTCTCCAGTCCGCTTATGAAGCGGCAGTTGCTGCGGCCGCACGCCACTTTGTTGGGCGTTACAAGGGGAGCGTGATCTTGTTTCATCAAGTTCGTGGGCCTTTACCGATCCAGGACGATCGCGTTCCTGCGCGGCGGGTTGCGGCACAATTGAGTGACCTGGGGGCGGCTGTCCAGGTTCTTGAGGGCCCCGTTCCACCTGATTTACTTAAGGCCCTTTATGGCATGATGGATATCTTTATCGGCTCGCGTATGCATTCAAACATCTTCGCATTGAGCGAGGGCGTCCCCGTGATTGCGATTGGCTATCAGCACAAGACGAGGGGTATTGCACAAATTGCTGGCCTGGAACGGTGGGTTCTGGATATCCAGGAGGTCAGCCCACAGACGCTGATCGCGAAGCTGGACGAGTTGTGGGCCGAGCGCGAAGCCGTGCGTGAGCATATCCGACATAGGCTGCCCGGTCTGTGTCAGCAGGCGAACCGAGCCGGGGCGATCATTGCTGCCGATTTTGCCGCTTTGTGGGGGAAAGCCAGCTATGGCTAAACGCATCCGCGTTGTCCAGATGATCTACGGCTTTGGCGTAGAGGGGGCCGGCGGCGGTGTCGGGCGGTTTGCCATTGAACTCAGCCGGGCGCTCGATCCGGGCCGGTTTGAGGTGAGTGTGTGTGGTCTATGGGATCGGGGCACGCCTTTTGAGCGTGAACATGTTCGGCAGTTGAATGCAGCGGGGGTTGAAGCGTTCATTGCGGCAGAATGGGATGAGAGCCATCCGTATCGTAGCTTTTGGAGAGCCTTCCGAGCTATCCGGAACGCCTTATCCCAAAAACCTGCCGATATTGTTCATAGCCACCATGAATTCGCGGATGTCGTTGCACTGTTGCTCAAAGCACGCTTGAAACCACTGGCTATCATGCGAACCGTGCACTATGGCTATCGCTATGAATGGAGAAGGCGGCCCCTCCGTCGTCTGTTCTTGACGAACCTGCTTTATCCCGTGCTATTTGATGTGGAGATCGGCATTAGCCAGGCTATCGCTGAGAACCTGAACCGGCGTCCGCTCAGCCGATTGCTGAGGCGACAGGCGCTTTGTGTTCACAATGCGATTGATTTGGGGCGATTCAGTGGTATGAAGACGGACCCTGTGGGGAAACGGCGCTCGCTCAACCTGCCAGAGGATGCACCTATCATCGGGACAGTGGGGCGATTGACTGAGCAAAAGGGTTACGCCTTCTTGATTGAAGCAGGCGGGCTGGTGCTGCAGCATTTGCCTAACGCGTATTTCTTGATCGTGGGTGATGGGGAGTTGAAAGAAACGCTGATGGACCAGGCACAGCGGTTAGGGATTGCCTCCCATGTCATCTTTACCGGCCCTCGTTCTGATATTGAAGACCTCCTCCATTGTATGGATATATTTGCCTCCTCCTCCCTTTGGGAGGGATTACCTACGGTCATTATGGAGAGCATGGCTGCAGGTGTACCCGTTGTTGGAACAGACATCCCAGGGACGCGTGATCTGATCCAACATCGGATTACAGGATGGTTGGTGCCCCCAGCAGATAGTCGGGCATTAGCTGATGCCGTCCTCACCATGATGGGTTCTCCCTCGTTGAGACGAGAGATCGCTTGCCGGGCGAGAGAAGCAGTTCAGCGCTTTTCAATTACGGAAGTGGCGGAAACCTATGCCGCGCTTTATCAGGCGACTTATGGTGACAGATTGACCCGCAATTCGCCGACATCAAGTACCTGATCCGGTTCGGCTTTCCATACGCGGGCTTTGCCTGAGGGTTCCGAAATAATCTGATAGGCGTTGTAGACGTCACCTATGACGATCACATACTCTTTAGCATCCACGTTCTCAAACCGGAAGTAGCCCTGATCATCGGTGATGTCACCAGGGCTGAAGGCAGTGTCTAGCACAAATGCGCCTTCGTTACCTTGGCGCACAACTTCAGCCAGGCGCACGGTGGTATGCGCCAGCGGTTGCCCCGTGTTTTCTGAGATCACCCGACCAATCACCGTTGCTTTACTTGGTGCTATCGTAGCCGTGGCTGAAGGGGGTGGAGGTGTTGCCAGAGGGGATAAGCCGGGTGTGTCTAAGGGAGAAGGTGCAGTCATCCCAGGCAGAGGTGGGTTTTGAACCCGGCAAGCGACCAGGGACAATAGTAAGGCGATCAGAATCCACAATTTAACGTTCATGGCAGAGTTTTTAGTGGTTTGGGGGGGTGCTCCGGGGGCGTCGTATTGCCTGTGGCATATTTGGTGATGATCATAGACCCGGCGGAAGTATCAAAATGGTATAACGAGGACGGCTTATCCTTGAAGTAATCATCCACTGCTCGCCGGCATCCCGACCAATCCAGGTAGTCATCTATGACTAATGCCCCGCCGACGGCGAGGTGTGGTTCAATTCTCTCCAGACACGTCCATACCGGCTCATACCAATCTACATCTATGTGGGCGAGACTCACAGGCTCTGTCACATGTAGAGTGTCCTGAACCAGTCCCTTGATCAGGGAGATGTGGTTTTCCTCAATTGGATAGCCGAGTTGACTAAATGATCTCACAACTCGGTCATAAAGATTATCTATATAGCCGTAGTACGGATCACCCCGGATGCCTGGCGATCTTCCTGTACGGATGAGCCTGTAGCGCTCGTGGGCATCAGCACCATCCTGGGGGGATGGCGGGGGAATCATGCCGAACACATCGTAGATGTAAAACTTACGACTTTTTGCCTTGCTTGCTGCTATCACAATTGCTGAGCCGCCCAGCGCACAGCCAGCCTCTATGATCGCCCCTGCTACTCCCTGGCGTTCATGAGACAGGCAAAGAGCAGCGAGCGCATTCAATCGCGCTTCAGATAGATAAGTAAGATGTTGTGCACGAACCCGTCGGATGGTCTGTCGTATAGGGCGCGGGAGGCTATAGGTCTGAATGAGGCTAATCAGATTTTTCACTCTCCTGTTCACGGAGCTTCCTCTTGAAATAAAAGACAGACATGCCTGTATAATACAGTGTAAACACAAAGTCAGGGGAAGTCAAATAACCCGAAGGAGCACAGATGAGGCCCGGAATACCCCTAAAGGAGTATTGACTTAAATCGCAGGTCTTCGGTATAGTATGCTTAACCAGGCAAATCCTGCCTTTCAGTCTTGACGTCATGAGGAGGTCCAGATGAAAGTAAAGTTGGTTTCTATTCTCGTGGCCCTGGCGCTTGTGCTGGCCGGGGTGGCTCTCCCGGTCTTTAGCCAAGGTTACAATACACAGTTCACTACGTCCATTACCTACCAAAATGTGGACACAACGCCGACGTCAGCGCTTCAGATCCTCTTTTATGCTGCAGGTTCTGGCACGCCGATTGTGATCCCACGCCCCAACCTTAACCCAGGCGCGGGGACATCGTTGTTCGTGGGCAGCCTGAGCGAGATTAGCCCCGGCTTCCAGGGTTCAGCGGTCATCCAGTCGGATAAGCGATTGGTGGCTACTCTTGTCCAGGTGCCGCAGAACTCGCCGACGGTTAAGAACCGCCCGCTGTCTAACGGTATGGAGACAGGATCACCTAATGTGCTGCTCGCGACTGTGCTTAAGAACCAGTTCAGCACAACCACACGCTTCTCGGTTCAGGTCACGGACAGCGAGGCGAACAACCTGACGATCAAGTTCTATGATACCAGTGCTCAACTGGTGCATACGATCACTCGGAACAATGTTCCGTCAGGCTCGTCTTTCTACGTTGACGCCGGGACGATCAGTCAGTTGGGCACCTCCTTCAATGGCTCTGCTGTGATTGAGGCGCGACGAGGCAATGGGAGCGATGGTGCTGCAGTCGCCAGTGCCATGGAGCTTTCCACAACAGGCCCCGCAGTCTCGGCCTTTGAGGGCGTTTCCCAGGGGGCGACCACAGTGTATATGCCATCGGCGCTATGTAATGCGTTCGGCGGCTACAATAGCTCGTTTGCTGTTCAGAATACCGATCTTAACAACTCAACTACGGTGACGGTAGCCTACAGCAATGGTGTAAATCACACACAGTCCATTGGACCGGGTGCCAAGGCCAGCTTCGTGGCATGCAACGCTCCAGGGATGCCCGCCGGCTTCAGTGGCTCAGCGACGGTTACTAGCACGAGCACCCCGATTGTCGCAATTGGTAAGGTGTATGGTCTGGGGACCTCTACGGCCTTCCTGGGTGTCCCTTCAGGCGCAGCCAAGCTGGCTCTCCCGTACGTGCGCTGGACTCAAAGCTACTGGGACAACGGTCAGCGCCAACGGGCCTTTATCGCTGTCCAGAACATCGGGAGCAATCCGATTCCCGCCGGTGCGCTGAGCATCCGCTACGTGGACCGGGATGGTAATACTGTGGTGACACATACCTTCAATCAAACCATCAATGTTGGTGAGAAGGTTAACTCCAATCCGTACTTTAACCAAGACCCGGCCGCTGCGGAGTTCGGTTACTATCAAGATGGGGGCTTCGGTGGCAGCGCGATCGTTGAGTGTACGGCTGCTGGATGCCAGGTTGCTGCTGTGGTTCGCATTCAGTCTAAGGTTCCGGCAGATGGCTCTACGGTTGGTGAGGACTATAACGGCATCCCTGTGCCGTGATACGTCTAACCGGAATACCCCGTAGGTGATCAAACGTGGGGAGAGACTGAGTCGGGTCTCTCCCCTGTTTGTTGGGGAGAGCTTGATCATGCCACTTCTCCATCGCACTGACCGGCTTCAGTATGTGTCCTTTTCTTGACAGTCTAGGCAATACCGGTTACAATGGCCTTCAAACTGGGCCGGGTCGCCTGAGTGGGGTGCGCTGTTTCCCAGGTGGCTCGGTTTATTCTGTGCCCTTTTTCTCATTGACGCCATGTCGCTATCGGCGATACCGTATTATGGTTCAATCTACACCTCTGCATTGCGCGGAGGCCTACACTTTTAGGATAAAGAAGGAAGGCATATGGCTGTTGATACCCCTGGCATCACCCCCCATGGTGGCGTGTTGGTGGACCGCGCGCTGCGGGGGACGATGCGCGAGGCGGTGCGCGAACGCGCCGCCCATATAACCCGCGTCCCCCTCACCCCGATGGCGGTGTCCGACCTGGAACTGATCGCTGTCGGCGCGTTCAGCCCGCTCACCGGCTTTATGACCCGCGCCGATTACGAACGCGTGGTGCGCGAGATGCGCCTGGCCAATGGCCTGGTGTGGACCCTGCCCATCGTCCTCCCCATCGCGCCGGAACTGGCGAAGACGATCCACGAAGGTCAGGAAGTGGCGCTTGTGGAGGGCGACCGTGTCCTGGCGATCATGCAGGTCGCGGAAATCTATCCCTATGATAAGCGGCTGGAGGCCCAGGAGGTCTATCGGACCACCGAGGAGACCCATCCGGGTGTGGCCCGCCTCTATCGCCAGGAGGACCTGCTGATCGGCGGTGAGGTCTGGCTGGTGGACTGGCCGGCGAAGCAGGAGTTCCCGGAGTTCCGCCACACGCCTGCACAAACGCGGCGCATGTTCGCCCGGCGCGGCTGGCGACGTATCGTCGGCTTCCAGACGCGTAACCCCATCCATCGCGCGCATGAGTACATTCAGAAGACGGCGCTGGAGATCGTGGACGGGCTGTTCCTGCACCCGCTGGTCGGCGAGACGAAGGCCGATGACATCCCTGCAGATGTGCGCATGGCCAGCTACCAGGAACTGTTGCGCGATTACTACCCGGCCGACCGCGTCATCCTGGGTGTGTTCCCGGCGGCGATGCGCTATGCCGGCCCGCGTGAGGCGGTCTTCCACGCCATCGCGCGCAAGAACTACGGCTGCACCCATTTCATCGTCGGGCGCGACCACGCCGGTGTGGGTAAGACCTATGGCCCATATGACGCGCACCTGATCTTTGAAAATTTCAAAGCTGAGGAGATCGGCATCACGCCGCTCTTCTTTGACCATACCTTCTACTGTCGCAAGTGCGGCGGCATTGTCAGCTCCAAGACATGCCCACATGACCCGTCTGAGCATGTGATCCTCTCCGGCACACAGGTGCGCCAGATGCTGGAGCGCGGTGAGCCGCTGCCGCCGGAGTTCACCCGGCCCGAGGTCTCGCGTGTGCTGATTGAGGGCCTGCGTGCCAAGCGCGAGCAGCAGTAGGCCAGACCTTGTTCACCGCAGAGACGCGGAGGACGCGGAGACTGCGCAGAGAATCTAAAGGGTTTCTGCCTCCCCTCTGCGCTCTCAGCGACCTGCGGTGAGAGGAGTGCTGAGGCAAACAAGACCATGTTCAATTTTCTGAAACGGAAAAACCCCAACCCCAAGCTGTTTGTCATAGGGCTGGACTGCGCCCCGCCGGAACTGGTGTTTGAGCAGTGGCGCCAGGAGTTGCCCCATCTCAACCGGCTGATCACGAACGGCTCCTACGGCAGGCTGAAAAGCTGCATCCCCTGCATTACCGTCCCGGCGTGGAGCGTGATGACGGCCAGCCACGACCCCGGCGAACTGGGCATCTATGGCTTCCGCAACCGCTCGGATACGTCGTATCACAACATGAGCATCGCCAGCGCCGCCGCCGTCAAGGCTGACCGCGTCTGGGACATCCTCAGCCGGGCGGGCAAGCAGGTGATCGTCGTGGGCGTGCCGCCCATGTACCCGGTCAAGCCGGTCAACGGCATCGCTGTGGGTTGCTTCCTCACGCCGGCCACCGTCGGTGTGAACGAGGCGGGCGCCAGGATGACGAAGATCTTCACCTACCCTGCCGAGATGAGCGGCCAGATCAATGAGTGGGCCGGCGGCGAGTACCTGGTGGATGTCAAGCAGTTCCGCACGGAGAACAAGGACTTTCTGCTCAAGCAGATCTATGAGATGACCGAGAAGCGCTTCGCCGTCGTCAAAAAGCTGATGACCGAGCGGCCCTGGGACTTCTTCATGTTCGTGGAGATGGGCACCGACCGCATCCATCACGGCTTCTGGAAGTACCACGACCCGACTCATTGGAAGCATGAGCCGGGCAACCCCTATCAGAACGCCATCCGCGATTACTACCATATGATTGATGAGCAGATCGGCCAACTGCTGAGCCTGCTGGATGATAACACAGCGGTGATGGTGCTCTCCGACCACGGCGCGAAGAAGATGGACGGCGGTATCTGTGTCAATGAGTGGCTGCGCCGGGAGGGCTATCTCGTGCTCAAGGAGGAGCCAGAGGGCCAGGGCGCCATCCCCTTTGAAAAGGTAGAGGTGGACTGGGAGAAGACGACGGCCTGGTCCAGCGGCGGCTACTATGGCCGCATCTTCCTGAACGTGCAGGGCCGCGAGCCGAGTGGGGTCATTCCGCCGGAGCGCTATGAGGCGGTGCGCGATGAACTCGTGGAGAAGCTGGCGGCCCTGACCGACCACGAGGGGCGCAATATCGGCACGGTCAGCTACAAGCCGCAGGGCATCTACCGCGAGGTGCGCGGCGTGGCCCCGGACTTGATCGTGTACTTCGGCAACCTGTTCTGGCGGGCGGTGGGGAGCTTCGGCCACCACAGTATCCATACCTTTGAGAACGATACCGGCCCGGACGACGCCAACCACGCGGAGTATGGGATTTACATCTACTACGATCCGCGCCAACGCCAGGGTGGGCGGGAACTCCACGGCCTGGAACTGATGGATGTCGGCCCGACGATGCTGGATGCGCTGGGCGTGCCCGTGCCGGGCGATATGCGTGGGCGGCGGATCAGTCGTCAGTAGTCAGACCGAGGAACAGTCAACATGGAACATCCTGGGTTTACAGTCTGGTTTACCGGGCTATCGGGCGCAGGCAAGAGCACGATCGCCCATATCCTGGAGCGCGAGTTGCGGGCGCGGGGGATGAAGGTGGAGGTGCTTGACGGCGACGTTGTGCGCACGCACCTGTCCAAGGGGCTGGGCTTCAGCAAGGAGGACCGTGACACGAACATCCGGCGCATCGGCTGGGTGTGTGAAGTGCTCAGCCGCAACGGTGTCGTCGCCATTGCCGCCGCGATCTCGCCTTACCGCGCGATCCGCGATGAGATCCGCGCCAGGATCCCCAACTTCATTGAAGTGTATGTCCAGGCGCCGCTGGAGGTGTTGGTGGAGCGCGATGTGAAGGGGTTGTATAAGAAAGCCCTGGCGGGGGAGATCGCCAACTTCACCGGCATCTCCGATCCTTACGAGCCGCCGCTGAATCCGGAGGTGGTGTGCTATAGCGATGGCCGCGAGACGCCGGAGGAAAGCGCTGCCAAGGTGCTGGCGAAGCTGGAGGAGATGGGGTTGATCCCCGAAGCGGTCGGCGACAGGCGCTGAACGCCCGCCTTTATGGGGTGATTGCTCAGGAGCGCGAGGACACACTGTGCCCCTCGCGCTCTTTTGCTTTTATGCTGGCTCGCCACGTGTCTCTACGGCATCAACGAGAGCGTTGATGTGATGGGCAGCGTCGGCGTCAGCGTCAGTGTGGCTGTTGGGCTGGCAGGCGGGACCGTCTCCGTCGGCGATGGCGGAGGGATAGGGGGAGTCGTGGGCAACAGTGTGGCGCTGGGGCTGGGGGTGGGCGACAGCGTAGGGGTGAGCGTCGGCGTTGGGCTGGGCGTGGGAGTCTCGGTCGCGGTGGGCGTCTCCGTGACAGTGGGGGTTTCTGTCAGGGTGGGGGAGGGTGTCTCGGTTGGCGTGAGCGTGGGCGGGTAGAACTGGGTGGGCGTGGGCCCCAGTGTGCGCGTGGGCTCAGGCGTGAGGGTGATCGTGGGGGAGCGGAAGGGCGTGATAGTCGGCAAGGGGGTGGGCGTGTGAGTGGCTGTAGGCGTGGCGCTGGGCAGCAGCGTCGCTGCCGGGGCCGCCTGGCGGGACCGGAACCACAGCGCTCCAAAGCCCAGGCAGTAGCACGGTAGGGTGAGCAGGATGATAGTGATGAAGAAGCCGTAACGGAAGCGCCGTCGTTCCCAGTTTTCTCGGAATCGGCCCATGTCCCCTCCACGGGCGGGTGCGGCATCTCTGCCGCTGGGCGCGGAGGCAGTTCCTTATGCTATGTTGCTACCCTCACTCCCATCCCCGCTCCTATGCTGTGGGAGCGGGGACGGGCTCCGCGCCGGTAGCGCCGGGATCATAACACCGTTCCGGGGGGGTGTCAACCGCGAAGAGATGGATGGTAGCTGATTTGTGTATACTTCCGCCTTATGAAGCCGGTGACGCTGTGCCTGGGTGGGGGCGAGGCGGTGGCAATGATTGTGAAACGGGAGTAGCTTCTATTTCTTTGGAACTTTGTCGGTCAGTTCCATATATACTTCACGCGCAAATTGCAATACGTCCTCAACATCTTCAGCCGTTGCGTTCTCTACGGTGTTACTGCTGGCGAATTGAAGGGTAAGATTAAAGGGCTTCCCTTCAACTTGACCGTTACGCACAACGTCCCATTGCTTGCCACTGTCGAGCCACCTGTAAAACTGCTGCAGTTGCGTCGCCGACAGAAAACCCGCGCCAAGCGCTGCGCTGCCATCGCAGTTCCAGGCCACAGCCAGTCCAGTTTGATAAATCCAGAGGCCTCCACAGAAGGATGTAGATTCTTCATGCCAGAATAGGTTGAGGCCGTAGTCGGCTGGAAGGTAGTTGGCATTTGCTTCTATAAAGCGGGTAAGGGCCCACTCAGCAATAGCGCGCTGTTCGGCTTCGCTCGCTTCAATGGTGCCGGTCCCGGTAAAGACGAGCGTGCCACGTATTGTGTTGGCTGTGAAGGGGGCATATTTTTGCTTTAAGTAGCTTGCTTGGCTCTGTCCATTGATATCAGGCCACATAGAAGCCCTTGATGACGCTGCTAGCATAGCCTCGCCGCATCTACCGAATCGCATCTGTTCTACACCGATCACAGCCGTTTTGCATTCTTGCGCATCAGAGTATTGCCACTGCACGAACGCCTCACTAAGGGGCGTAATTGATGACCATGCTAGCCTGACCTGCTTACCGTCCTGATCTGTGTGGAACAGATAGCGTTGTCCATCTCGCTCCAGTTCAATAAGATATCCTGGCGTGGCTTGTGGGTGGCATGTCTTATCAGATGGCAGTCCCAGGCAATCATCCAGCCAAGTTGTAGATGTGATGCGAATTACTGAGACCAGGTCTGGATTTTCCAGTCCGTTTTTAGCCAAGCGCAAACGCGCTGCACGGACTGCGGCGCTACTCATCTGGGCAACTGTAGTAGTAAGAGTTGTTGTTATTGCTGTGGTTGTCGGAAACGGTGTGACTGGCTGTGCGCTGTCAGGCGACATTGTACATCCAGCTATCAGAACTGAAACTGCTATAATGATAGAGGGTGTGAGTTGCCGCAAATACATCTGGAGGCTCTTTTGCTTAATCTTACTCGCAAGTATGCGAATAAACGATCTTTTAGAGATATCAGAGCTGTTCATGGATCAATCCTCCATCACACTTCAGATAAATCGTGTTGTTGATTGAGCCGATCTCACTGGAAACGGCTAGCTATTGTTTACCGCCGTTATGTGTATACACTGAAGCGAACTCGGCCATCGGTAAGGTTCCCGTGCAAGTAAAGAAACAGGTCAGAAGTCAGATCGAGAATAGGAGTTGAGTAGCCTTCCAAAATACCGTTGCACCGTGTTCGCAAAGAGCATCCTGCATAATACGCACACGAGCACTGAGTGCTGATCGGAAAGTTAACTTGTGTGCCCTTACACCGGTCTCTGATAGTAATCCGAACATCACAGCCCCTTTGAGGTAATATCCCACATGACTGATCGGTGAACCAATGACCGTAAGCAATATCCCGAAAGTTATCACAGCCATCATGACGAACCGGACACGGGTCAAAGTACGAAGCATTGCCGTAATACCACTGTGCCATGATGACCTCCTTATCGGATGCTATTAGTCTAACGGCACCGAGCTCAGCCGCGCCGAGCGAGCGCAACACGGGCGCAGTCGGCTGGAGCGAGTGGTTGGGCGGTTTCCTATCCGCCTATAAGAGCTTTCCAGGGGCGTGGTCGCCAAATGTCCTTTTGACTCACGTCAACACTCCAGGTAAGTGTACCCCTAGGCTGAAGAACATAATGCGGATGGTGCTGTTGTACCTTTTGCTTAAGCTGAAAACCAATACCGGAAAACGATATGCGGTCTATAGCTAACGTTATTTGAGTCGCTGTCGCAGAAATCGAGGGGAAACACAAAAGCTGCAACTTCATGTAGTGAGTCCGCCCGTGCTTCACGTGATCTCCCAGTGGATAGCATACAAGGTAGTGATAACCTTGATCATCAAAGATTTGCTCTGCCCCGCCCCATCGAACCAACATTAATGTGATGTTTTCGGGCAACTGGAAGAGAGCTTCGGATATTTTTGTTTGCAACGTGAGGGCGAACCCATGGCGACCAATCGCCACCTCCCTTAGAGTTACTTGATACCCATTTGTAGGAGACGATATGTTGGGGTGAAGCACTTTCATGGATGGCTCCCACAGCGAAGCGAGAGCAGGAATGACTTGTGATACGAGATAGCGAATTGTCTCAATTGCACCAATATGAGAATACCTTTCTACGATATACGCGATTTCGTCTACCTGCCTTGGTAGACCTAACAGTTCAATCAGTAGCGAGAAGTTTTCTTTGTCTTTGATATACTTCTGAAGCTCTTCGTCCTGATAATATAGGCGCAGCTTTTCCAAAACAATTTTTAGAGTTTCAAGCGATATTGTAGTTGGGCGTGTATTATCAAGCAAATGAAATGATTCTTGCACCTCTTCTGATAAACTTGGAGGCTTACCAAGCCGCAGATGTACCCCGGATTGCCAGGCCCGGTAAGCCCCTTGCAGATATGTCGGTAGATCCTTAAGTGCCTTCCATAGCACTACGCGTGCAATAGTAACACTGGACGTTCGTTCAAGCCATTCTACAGGATCCTCTGCCAACACCAGACTATCTAACAATACCTGTTCATCCTCGGGAAGTCGAGGGAGTCTGGCATTAGGTGGTAGTCGAGATAAAGCTCGAACCTGCGCTATTAGTCGATGTTCTTCCCAAGGCCTTTCCACTCTCATTGATTTCTCCTCATGACCTCGTTTGTCGCTACAGGCTAGAGGCAGGGCGGAGTCTTTCCTCTGTATAGAATTGATGTCGCTTATCCACTAATCCATCCATTCATCATCGCTCGGATAGAGAAACGTACAAGTGCCACCCCAAGCAAGGAGCACATTGCCGCTCATCGTCGCGGTGACAAATCCACGACCTGTATTATCGATCCTAGTTTGAGACCACGTTGTCGAGAACAACCAATCGCTTCCTGAAACGTTGCCACTGCCTCCTGTGCTCCAGTTAACCCAGCTTACATTGTAGTTGGCATTCACAATTGGACCAAGACTGGAGCCAGCTCCCATGTGAAATGCAGCCGCCCCAATACCCAAGTCCTCTATAAAGAGCGAGCTCCATCCACAATTTCCCCAGCGAATATCATCTGGCGCTATGCCATCGTGGATGTTATCTCCCGATGGACACAAATTATGCGCTCTAGCGTATTCAAGGGCCGAGCCTTTCAGATTCTCGCAATCGAGGTTCATCGGGACGCGAATGGTAGAGCCGCCTTCTCCGTCTGCCAGTACAGGCTTCGTTGAGCCGACCATAGCAGATGTTACTACTACCGTAGCAACCAACACAAGTGTCAGAAATCCCTTCAAGGCTTGCATGATCCTGTTCCCCTTCCATAAGAGTCTAAACTCCGCCCCGCCTCGGCGCCGCCCAACTGGATTATACACCCCTTGCAGGGCCATTGTCAATAGGATCATGCACTAATTTTGCTTAGTCCAGGGGACTATATCCACCCCCGGCGGCGTGCCCGTCGCACCGCCTCGGCCCGGCTGTGGACGCCAAGCTTCTTCAGGATGCGTTGGGAGGGGTTGCGAACGGTGCTCCTTGCCAGCTTGAGTATAGCGGCAACCTCACGGTTGCCCTTCCCTTCCGCCAGCAGCCTCAAGACCGCCCGTTCCCTTTCTGTCAGCACAGGCGGTTGGAAGGCCTGGGACAGGATGTCGTGGGGGAAGAGCACGTACCCTGCAGAGATAGCCTCAATCGCGCACAGACATGCCTGTCCACTCACTTCAACAGGCAGACAGGCGGCCGCGCCGGAGTAAGCGGCATCGGCTTGAAACAGCGCATCGTCGGCTTGTTCCGTGATCACAATCACCTTGCTAAGCGGCAATTGCCTTGTGAGCTCCCGGCAGAGGGCCAGGCTGCGGTCCTCGTACAGGTGCGGGCCGAGGATGATCACGTGGGGCTGAAGGGCGTGCGCTTGCGGCAGGCCGGTGGCTGCGTCTGAGGCGCAAGCCAGGATGGCATACCCACCCGGAACCAGAGAACGCGCCATCCCTTCACAAAACATGGGGCTGGGGTCAATCACGACCACTTGCATGGGGAGGTGCTGCCCCCTTAGAGCCTATCCGAATGACACTGAAGGCATGAGTAACCCCACACGACCAGCACCAAGGCAACCGCGAACACGAACGCGGACACCTGATAACCCCACCACGACCGGGTTTCGTGTCTCCGATGAACGGTGGGCCATGATGGCGCCATTGCTTCCGGTGCATCAACACACCCATCGTTTTGGGGGAGGCAGACCGCGTGTGCCCGACCGCCGCTGCGCCGATGCCATCTTCTCTGTGCTACGTACCGGCGGTCAATGGGCTGCCCTGGATGAAACCGCAGTGGAAATGGATGTAAAGAGCTTGGTTTTCTTCTCTCCCTCTGGTTAAGATACTCCCCGGCCTCGCCGCTGGCACTTCCAGCATATCACACTTCAAGCCGCCTGTCACCTGTGGAAATTACCAGTTTTTTCCTGCACATCCCCCCAGGACACTTCCTGCGCCCCCACCCTCACTCCCCCAGGTGGTGCTCCCACACCTATGCGCCGCCTGCACCCGTGACCTCAGCCCCAGCTTGCCCAATAGATTGCTCATATTTATGGCGAGGGCCATTGTGGGCAGTTATCACCAGGCCAGTAGTTCAACGATCTGTACGAACTTCCTGCCTGCAATTGCTCACCTGGATACTCGTTAAAGTAAACAGGCATCGCGTTGGTAATCCAATTCCTCTGCGCTTGACGCTGAAAATGCAAGTGAGCACTACAGCCGGTCCAGCCTGTATTACCGCTTAGGCCGATGGTCTGCCTTTGTGATACTCCTTGGCCGACACCTACATACACACTGTTGTACTTGAGGTGCAAATAAAGTGTTGCTGTCCCATCGTTATGGTTGAGAGTGATGTAGTTGGTAGCACCGCATTTAATCGTGGAGTAAACCGAACTTGAACAAAACGGGCCCATCGTGCATACTGGTTTGGAGAGCCTATCCGAACCAGGAGTGCAAACGATGGACCCACAAACAGTATTTTGCCCCAATCCCAACTGCAAGGCAAGGGGGCTCATCAGTCAAGGCAACATCGGTATTCATAGCCACAAAGAAAGACGCTACATCTGTCATATATGCGGCAAGACCTTCGCGACGACCACGGGAACACCCTTCTACCATCGCCACTATAAGGCCGAGTTCATCAGCCAAATGGTCTCCCTGCTGGCTCATAGCTGTCCACCCCAGGCCATCGTCGCCACTTATGGCATTGATGCGCGCACGGTCGCCGACTGGCAACAGGCCGCTGGCATCCACTGCCGTCAAGTGCATGAGGCCGTGGTTCAGCAGGGCCAGTTGGACTGGCAGCAGGTGCAGACTGATGAGATTCGGGGGAAAGCCCAAGGTCAGATCGTGTGGATGGCGTTGGCCATCGCCGTGACCACCCGGCTGTGGCTGGGTGGGGTCCTCAGTAGTGCACGAGCGATGGAAATGGCCGTGGCTTTGGCCTGACAGGTCAAGGTGTGCGCTCTGTGTCGGCCGCTTTTGGTCTGTTTGGATGGCTTTGTGGCCTATCTCCAGGCCTTCCGTCGGGTATTTCGTACCCCCCTGCGGGAAGGGCAAATTGGCCGCCCGCACCTCATTCCCTGGCCGAACCTGGCCTTGGGCCAGGTTATCAAGCAGTACGCCCGTCGTCGCGTGGTGGGCATCGAGCGGCGTATCCTCCAGGGAGGTGAAGCCCTGGTACAAAGCCTGATCGCGGCCAGTCAAGGGCGTGGGGTCCTGAACACGGCTTACATCAGAACGCTGGCAAGCTACCTTTCGGAGTCGCCTGGCCTGTCTGGTCCGAAGGAGCCGCAGCCTGGCGCGCACGGTGAAGACCCTGGAGGCAGGCATGTATTTGGTTGGCTGTGTCTACAACTTCTGTACCTGCATGAGGGTTTGCGTTTACCGCTTTATATCTCGGCAGGCAGGCATGAGCGGCGCCATTGGGTGCGGCGCACACCGGCCATAGCCGCCGGTCTCACAGATCATCGCTGGACAGTGCAGGAACTGCTCAACTTCAAAGTGCCACCACCGCCCTATACGTTGCCCAAACGGCGCGGGCGACCACCGAAAGTGGCGGTTTTGACCCAAGCTGCCTAGAGCCTGTTATGCACTTTGCACCATGAAAGTGATGAACCGATGCGCCAACAGGATGGCAAAGGCCATGAAATGCAACCCGGCCAGCGTCTCCGCCAAACGTTCATAGTCGCGCGCCAGCCGACGGAAGCGTGCCATCCAGGCGAAACTGCGTTCGACCACCCAGCGGCGAGGCAGCAATACAAAGCCATGCTTGGCCGTAGGCAGCTTGACCACTTCCAAACGGATGCCTTGCGCCTCAGCATCCGCTGCCGGCTGGTCGCCCGTATAGCCCTGGTCAACAAAGGCGACTTCCACCGACTCTCCGGTCGTCGCCTGAATCTGTGCGGCCAGGGCCGCCACTTGCGCACGGTCTTGTTCGTTGGCCGGCGTGACCAGGACTGCCAGCAACTGACCCAATGTATCCACAGCCAGGTGCACCTTCGAGCCTCTGCGGCGCTTGTGCCCATCGTAGCCAGCACGCCCCCCGCTTTCTGGGGGCGACTGGAGCGTCCGGCTGTCCAGAATCGCAGCTCGCGGTTGTGGCATCCGGTCATTGATCTCACGGATCAGCATCCGCAGGTCTCGGACCATGTCCTCGAACACACCTGCCTTCAGCCAGCGCTGCGTCTGCTGGTAGACCGTATGCCACGGCGGCAAGTCGTTGGGCAGCATGCGCCACTGCGCCCCCGTACGCACGATGTAGCGCAGGCCATTGAACACCTCGCGCAGGGAGTGTTCCCGTTGCGGAGCATCTTCTTTCATCAGGGTCAGGTAGGGCGCTACAAACGCCCACTCATCGTCGGAAACGTCACTTGGGTAGGCTTTTCGTGTCATACCCTAAGCTTACCACACTCAGGGCCAAAAGTGCATAACAGACTCTAGGTTTCACGAGAACAATAAGGTTGTTTCTCTGGGCAGAACGGAGATCATGAACGGAGATATACTGGACAAGCTCATCGGCCCGCCAATCTATTGGCCTGTCGCTAACCCGCTTGCAAATCACCAGTGCTACAAAGTCGCTATCGTTAAGGCCATAATCCCAACCTCGTTCTGGATCGGACAACGAATGCGACATAGAGATTTCAAAAGTAGTCTTGGCTCTGGATTCGACCCTACGACCACAAGCTACGCAGAGAATATCAGGCACCCTGATACGCTTAATCTTGATATTCTTCCAAATTTTGAAGCTCATTGAGCCACGCTCAAGTTCGAGGGGGTTGTGCCCTTGATCTCTCAGATGCTCGAAGACTCGATGGGTCCCTACCGCACCCATCGAAATCTTCTCAAGAAAACTGACATCAGATTTGAACGCCCGACGGTTGGCCATTATCTTGTCTCACCTTAAACTTCTCTTGCATGCCTTGCTCACACCCGCACGTACGAAATCGCGCAGCTCACCACAGTAGGCGGGCTAACTATTGATTATATGGACTCCGTGATCCGCTCTCTCTAGGAGGAATATGCAGACTCCGTATATCCCTCCCAAGTGCTGATTTTTGCGGAATTGCCGCTAGAATCTCACAAATCCAATATAGCACAGGAGCACAGGACAGATCAAGCGCCAGCCAGCAGCCCAACCCCCCTCCCTCCTCCCCCAGGCTCCTGGACTGGGTGCGGGAGTTCATGCGCCTGAAGCACTCCGCTTATCGTACCGAACAGGCTTACGTGGACTGGGTCCGACGCTTTATCCGCTTCCACGGCAAACGTCACCCTCAGGAGATGGATGTTTCGGAGATGGAAGCCTTTCTCACCCACCTGGCCATGCACGAGTACGTCGCCGCCTCCACCCAGAACCAGGCCCTCAATGCCCTCCTCTTCCTCTATTGCGATGTCCTCAGAATTGAGCTGGAGGCCTCCAGCGACCTGGCCGTGCGCAGCCCGCTGGATGAGTGATCCCTACCCCTCCCCCTCCCCGCAAGGGGGAGGGCAACTCGCCTCCTTCCTTCGCGGGGAAGGGGGTGGCTTTACGCCCCGTACCGCACCAGCCGCAGGGCGTGCCCCAAGGCCAGGGGCATGAGATCGGTCGCCGGGAAGAGGCCCAGCGCCCCCCGGCTACACTCGGTCTCCCCGAACGCCTGGGCCGCGTCGCTGCGTGCCCGCCCCGGCGCCCAGAGCAGGGTCGGGACCGGGTGCCAGCTATGCGAGCGCAATAGCGCCGGTGTGGAATGGTCGCCGGTGATGATCAGCACGTCGGGCTTGAGGTCAAGCAGCATGGGGAGGGCCTCATCCACCGTCTCAATCACGCGCACTTTGGCCTCAAAATCGCCGTCCTCGCCGCGGCTGTCGGTGGGTTTGATGTGCACGAAGAAGAAGTCGTACTCTTCCCAGTGGGCGCGCACTGTGTTGAACTCGTCGGCGGGCGACTCGCCGGAGACGGGCAGCACCGTCATCCCCACCAGCTTACTCACGCCCTTATACATAGGGTAGACCGCGACGGCAGCGGCTTTGAGCTTATACACGTCGGCGAATTTGGGCAGATTGGGGTCCTTTGACCAGCCGCGGATGGTGATCATATTGGCGGCGGGTTGGTCGGCCAGGAGCGGCCGGGCCGCCTCAATAAATTGGTTGACCAGCTCTGCCGTGCGCGCCGCCTCCGGCGCTTCGGGCCGGGCGGGCAGGGGCGGCTTGCCCAGGACGAGCGGATCGGTCTCGCTGACCTGGGGCGAGAGCTTATCGCCGCGCAGGACCAGCACGAAGCGGTAATCCTTCACCGGCTCCACGAACACCTCCACGCCCGGCAAGCGGATCGTGCGCAGCCGCTCTACAAGCTGGGCGCAGAGGGAGGTAGGAATACGCCCGGCGCGCCGGTCCACAATCACGCCGTTGGCGTCCACCGTGCAGAAGTTGCCCCGCCCGGCCACGTCGTTGGGTTGCAGGTCAAAGCCGATGCCCAGGGCCTCCAGCACGCCCCGGCCAATCTGATAGACCAGCGGGTCGTAGCCGAAAAGGGCCAGGTGGGCCGGGCCGCTGCCAGGGGCGATCCCCGCCCCGATCGGCACGCTCAGGCCGGTGATGCCCTCGCGGGCCAGCCGGTCCATCACCGGTGTCCGGGCCGCCTCCAGTTCGGTCGGCCCGCCCGGCTGGAGCGGCAACCCCCCCAATCCATCCATCACCAGGAGCACGATCTTGCCGCCGTCCTCCTGAGCCAACTCGCGGATCACATCAAAGTTCGCCATACATCCTCCCAGCTTCCTGGATTCATCTGGATCATCCGTTGAGAACCCTACCAGGGGGTATCATAGCATGTGTTCCTGGAAACCCCTGTTCCCCTCCCCGCAAGAGGGGAGGGGAATCGCCCGCGCCCGGTTCCCAATTTCCCTTAATACAGGAACATGGGCTTGCCCAGCATGTCCCGCACCTTGGGGCGATAGTTCTCGGCGTCGTACAGCGCGGTCACATCCACGCGCTTCTTCTGGGCGGTGACCATCTCAATGGGGACGGTAGTGTAAATGCCCTGCTGGAGGGCGACCATGCGGCCTGTGTGCCCCATGGCCACCTGGTCCAGCGCCAGATAGCCATAGGAGATCGCCACCATGCGGTCCAGCGAATCGGGCGCGCCGGAGCGCATGAGATAGGCCAGTTGCTCATAGATGATGTTGATGCCACTGCGCCGCTTGATCTCGTCGGCGACGACCGCGCCAATACCGCCCAGCTTCTTGTGGCCGTAGGCGTCTTCCGCGCCGCTTTCCAGGATCGTGCCGCCCACAGGATGCGCCCCCTCGGAGATGGTCATGATGGCGTAGTTGGAGGGGTTGCGCTTGCGGTCCTCCACCAGGAAGGCGACCAGCCGCTCAATGTCAAAAGGCACCTCCGAGATGATCGCCCGATCCACATCCGACAGATAAGCGGCGAACAGCGAGGTCTCGCCGGAGTTGCGGCCAAACAACTCCACCACGCCGATACGCTCGTGCGAGCCAACCGAGGTGCGGATGGCGGTGATGGCATCCACCGAGCGGGTGACAGCGGTGGAGAAGCCGATGCAGTAGTCCGTGCCGAAGACGTCGTTGTCCATCGTCTTGGGAATGGCGACGACCTGGAAGCCCTCGTGGTGCAGGCGGGCGGCATAGCTCAGCGTGTCATCGCCCCCGATGGGGATGAGGGCCTCCACGCCGAGGAAGTCCAGGACACGCAGCACATGCCGGGTGCAGTCCAGTGTGTCTTTCGGCCCTGCGGCCCGGTCTTGCTCGCGGACAAAGGCGGGGACCTCGCCGGGCTTGACGTTGGCCGGGTTGGTGCGTGAGGTGTGCAGGATGGTGCCGCCGGTGCGGTCAATCGTGCGCACGCGCTCCGGGGTCAACGGCATGGTCCACTTCTCCAGCGTGTCGGGGTCATCCGGGTCAATTTGCAGCAACCCCATCCAGCCGCGCCGGATGCCGAGCACGTCAATATCGCGTTGCGCGGCGCGATTGACCACTGCCTTAATCGCCACGTTCAGGCCGGGGACATCGCCGCCCCCGGTGAGGATAGCAATTCTGCGCTTGGCCATAGGAACAACCCTCTTTCTAGTTCGGAGGGGCGATTATAGCACGTCTGGCCACAGGGACAATCCGCGCCCCTATCTGGATAGACTTCACCCCCTCCCCCGTGCGGGGGAGGGTTGGGGGCGGGGGTAACTCTACCCCTTCCCTGCCAGCCACAAGCCGCTTAGGGTGACCAGCGAGAAGCCGATGCTGTTCAGGACCGCCCCGAGCCCCCAACCGACAGGCTCGGCGTACACCTGGGCCACCACCGGGCGCAACAGCGCCAGTTGCCACAACGGCAGCCCCAGGCCAATCAGCCCAATCGCGGCCAGCGCGGCAGCAGAGTACCGCTCCGGCCAGGTGCGGGCCAGCGGGCTGCATGAGACAAGTGCGAATCCGGCCAGCGCCAGGAAGAACTGGCCCTGGCCGTCGCCGCCCCGATAAGCGGTCAAGAGCAGCTCATAGGCGGGCAGAACCAACAGGCAGAGTATCCCCCCTAGCGCCCGCAACCCCCAGCGTGCCGGGCGGGAGCGCAGACGCGCAGCCACCAGCGCCAGGGCCAACCCGCTGGCGATGAGCGGCAGATAGAACGCCTCACGCTGAATGTTGAGCGCCCCCGCACGCCAAGCAGGGAGGAACTTGATCCACTCGGTGAGATCCCAGGCGGTCAGGGCCAGGCCAGCGGCCTTATGAGGGACCCAGGGCCGCCAGTAGCCCACCAGGGCAAGAGCTACTCCGCAGAGGGAGAGTAGAAGAAACACCGGGGGGAAGGGAGGCCTTGTCCCATACAGGAACCCCGAGGAACTCTGGGAACCCATAGAAGTCAGTCGGCCCCCTCGCGTGCCTTGCGGGCCACCCGTAACGCCTGGCGTTCCCGCGCCTGCTCCATACGCGCCCTCTCCTCGTCGGTCTCCGGGATCAGCGGGGGGACGGGACAGGGACGGCGGTTCTCATCCAGGGCCACATAGACCAGGTAGGCCGTGTTAGTGTGCGTGCGACGGCCGGTGAGCACATCCTCGGCAGTCACGTCCACGCGCACCTCCATAGATGTCCGCCCCACATAGGTCAACTCGGCGACCAGGGTCACCAGGTTGCCCACGTAGATCGGTTCCAGGAAGGTCATGGAATCAATGGCCACAGTCACGACCGTACGGCGGGCATGGCGCATGGCCGCCAGTGCCCCGGCATTGTCGGCCAGTTTGACAATCTCGCCGCCGTGGACGTTTCCCATCGCATTGGCGTGCTCCGGCAGCATGAGTTGGCTAAGCATGACACGCGACTCGGCCACTGTTTTACCCGTCATCTTGCTTTCCACCCTCCGGTATACATGCCTATGTCCCAGGCATTATAGGCAAAAAGCTGGGATTCGGGAAACCCGGCCCCCGTGTGGGGGGGGGATAGGGGCAGGTTCTGAACCTGCCCGTACTGCTTCCTGGATATGGATTGCGCCCCCGGCAAACACCGGCGCGTTGACGCTTCTCCCTTCCCTGGCTATAATCCGGCACGATGAGCACCTTGAGCTTCTTTGAAAACCCCGACGAGGCGCCCGTCCCCAGGGAGCAGGTCGCTATTGAGCAGGTGGCGTTTGAGCCGCTGCCCGATGGTCGCCGCATCCGCGTCAGCATCACGCTGACGCCCTTTGTGGATCGCCCCAACCTGGACATCCTCCTGCTCACGCCGGACCGCCGCCAGGTGAGCAGCCTCTCCGTTGTTGAGGCGTTGGAGCGGCAGATGGAATTCACCCTCCATATCCGCGAACCGCAGACCCTGCCGCAGTATATCGGTCGCGTTGAACTGTATTTTGAAGAGGGCCGGGTCCAAGACAGCTACGAGGCGCCCATCATCATGCGCCCACAGTCGGGCCAGGGGGCTACGTTCTGACAGCGCCGATGGACGACGGACGACAGACGACGGACGACGGGCGGCGGACAGCGGAGGGGGCAGCCGGGCGGCTGGCGCGGCCTGCGCTGGGGCTGATCTGCCTGCTGGCGCTGGCGCTGCGCCTGCACCGGCTGGCCGAGCCGGCCCTGCGCTGGGATGAGGGCTGGAGCCTGGCCCACGCCAGCCTGAACTGGGGGGAGTTGCTGCGCATCGCCGCGTTGGACTGGCACCCGCCGCTTTATACAGTGCTCCTCAAGCTGTGGATCGGCCTGGCCGGGGTGAGCGCGTTCAGCCTGCGTTACCTCTCGGTCTTGTTGGGCGTACTGGCCGTGCCGCTGGCTTATATCGTGGCGCGGGCCTGGCTGCGGGCCAGCAGCCCGGGGAAGGGAGAGGGGCTGGCGGTCCTGGCCGCGCTCTATGCCGCCGTCGCGCCGCTATTGGTGTATTACAGCCAGGTGGTGCGCATGTACCCTCTGGCGACGCTGGCAGTGTTGGCCGTGAGCGCCCTGATGCTAAGGGACAACGGAAAACCACTTCCCATCGCCGGCCTGGCCCTGGCCGTCGCCGCCGCGCTGTATAGCCTGTACTACACCCTCTGGCCGCTGGCCGGGCTGTTCCTCTATGGGGCCTTGACCCATCCCCGGCAGATCGGCAGGCTGGGCCTCGCCGGGGTGGGCGCGGGCCTGCTCTATCTCCCCTGGCTGCTCCTGGCCGGGGGCACGCTGATGGCCCGGACGGCTTCAGGGGGCGGAGGCACTGACCTGCTGGCGGGGATACAGGACACTCTGGCGCCAACGCTCCAGGGCCTGCTGTTCACCTACGACACCCCACCTTGGGCGGCTGGCCTGATCGCCGCCGTGCTCGTCGCCGGGCTGATGGTGGGACGGCCTGGCCGCGCTGAAGCCGGGCGCCTGCTCCTGCCTGTCCTGGTCGTCGGCTTGAGCACCGCCGGGCTGGTCTATGGCACGGTCCGCACCCAGTGGTTCGCGCCCCGCCATCTGGCCCCGGTCATCCCCTTCTTCGGCCTGGCGCTGGCCTGGGCGCTGGACGCGCTGGGGCGGACCTGGCGGCCCATCCTTCTCCTAGCATTGGGGCTGCTTGTCATCGCCTTTTGGTCAACCAGCACACAGTTCGTCTACGCCAAGACGTTGGAGGTGGTGGACCCCTTTGATCCGACCGCCGATTACCGTTTCCTGGCGGTGCGCACCCGCCCCGATGACATCGTCTTCTTCAACGTCCTCTCCACCGCGGGCTGGTACGAGAACCTGCGCCGCCCCCAAGACCCACCCTGGTCTTATGCGCTGCGCTGGGAGCCGGTCATCCAGCCCATGGAGGACATCGTCCGCGAGCGCATCCTGCCGGCAGCAGCCGCGCACCAGCGCCTGTGGTTCGTGCTATATAAAGGGACGGTGGGCAGCAATGCCCCTCTCAAAGAATGGCTGGATACCCATCTGTATCCCGTCGGCGGCGCGTGGAACGGCGACACGCTCATCCTGGGCTACACATCGCCCCAGGTTCCCCTCACCGCTGCGCCGGTCCAGGCGCAATTCGGCGAAGCCATCCAACTCAGCGGCGCCGAATACACGCCCCAGGCCACAGCGCATGGCGTGATCGGCCTCACCCTGCACTGGCAGGCGCAGCGCCCCGTGACCAGGGCCTACAAAGTTTTTGTCCACCTCACCGATGATGCCGGTTGGGTGTTCTCCCAGCACGATGCCCAGCCGGTCAACGACCTGCGCCCGACGACGACCTGGGCCGCTGATGAGCGTATTGTTGACCGGCACGGGCTGTTCCTGCCCATGATGGCCCCGGGCAACTACCATGTGCGTGTCGGCCTGTACGACCCGGACACAGGCGAGCGCTTGCGCACAACCGATGGTCGCGATATGATTGAGGTGGGGACAGTTGTGATCACCCCAAGCGATCCTCGGTCACCTTGAGGTCAACCATGCCGGAGCCTCTAGAAGCCATCGTCGCTCAGCAGATACCGGCCACGCTGGCGCAGGAAGCGGGCACATTCCGTTCCTGGCTGAAGAGTGAAGAGGCCAAAGCGCTCCTGGCCCTGTACCGACGCGCTCCACTGGCCCGCCGCATTGAACTCAAGCTGCGCCTGCACATCTGCCCGTTTGAAATCGTGGCCGATCAGATGCCCCCAGCGGGGCGTATCCTGGACCTGGGCTGCGGCTATGGCCTGCTCAGCGCGCTTTTGGCCCTACGCTCGCCCCAACGTCAGGTGTTGGGGCTGGACATCTCGGCGGAGCGCGTGGCCATCAGCCGGGCCGTCGGACGGGCCTTGCCCAACCTGGCTTTCGTCCAGGCGGACGTCACACGGGTGGAGTTCGGCTGGGCCGACGGCATTGTGATGAATGACCTGCTCCATCACATCCCCCACACCCACCAGATCCCCCTGCTGGCGAAGTGCCATCAGGCCTTGCCGCCCGGTGGCGTGCTGATCATCAAGGATGTGGACAAAAGCGTGCTGTGGAAATACATCTGGAACTACGCCCATGACTTCCTTAAGAACCGCAACCTGCCCTTCTACTGCCTGGACTCACCCATTCTGACCGCGCTGCTGGAGCGTGTGGGCTTCCAGGTGGAGGTGTGCCATATTGACAGGGGTTACGCCTATCCCCACGTCCTGTATCGTTGCTTGAAGGCCTGAGATGACCGAGAGCCGCCCCTGGCGCGTTCTGCGCGAACACCTTCTGCTGGACCGCTCGCCCTGGTTGCGGGTGATGGAACAGGACGTGGTCTTGCCCGATGGCAGCACGCTCACCGGTTTCCTTTTGACCGAGGGCCGCGATTACGCCATGGTCTTCGCCCTCACGCCGGAGGGGCGTGTGCCGCTGGTGCACCAATACAAACATGGCCTGCGCGGCGCGGCCTATGACCTGCCCGCAGGCTACCTGGACCCCGGAGAAGCGCCGCTCCACTGCGCCCAGCGCGAACTGCTGGAAGAGACCGGCCTGGCCGCCGCCCAGTGGGAAGCACTGGCTCGCCCGATCCTGGATAGCAATCGGGGCAGCAACCGTGCCCATCTATTCCTGGCCCGCCAGGCCCGCCCTGCGGCTGCGCCCCAGCTTGAAGCCAGCGAAGCCGGGCTGGCTGTGGAGTTCTTTGATCTGCCCCGCCTGCTTGACCTGTGGCAGCACGATGACACCTTGGGCCTGGCCAGCGCCGCCGCGATTGGCCTGGCGCTGCTGCGGCTGGGCGCTCTTTGAGCGGCGCTGATCACGGAGCACCTGACTAAAGCCAGGTGCTGGGCCAATGGGACAATCCGGCTGAAGCCCGGCCCTGGGAATCTGACAGGCTCTGCCCCCAAATCCCCTCCTAAACAGCGGGCAGGAGGAGGGAGACGCGCGTGCCCTCGCCAGGGCGGCTCTCCAGGCGGATCTGGCCATGTTGGGCCTCAATCAGGGCTTTGGCGATGGACAGCCCCAGGCCGCTGCCCCCGCGACTGCGGCGGGCGCTGTCCGCCTGGTAAAAGCGTTCAAATACATGGGGCAGATGTTCTGGGGCGATGCCGCTCCCCGTGTCGGTCACCGTCACAACCACGTACCGGCCCTGTGGCCGGGCAGCCAGGCGGATGCTGCCGCCCGCCGGGGTGTAGCGCAGGGCGTTATCCAGCAGGATGAGCAACACCTGCCGCAGGCGGGTGGGGTCCCCCCAGACGGCGCCGCTGGCGCCGTCCAGCACCAAATGGATGCCACGCGCATCGGCCAGCCGTCCCACCTGGCGCTGTATCTCAGTGAGCAGATCGGCCAAAGCCACCCTCTGACGCTCCAGCTTCAGGCGTCCCGCATCCAGGCGCGAAAGCAAGAGCAGGTCCTCCACCAGCCGGCCCATATGGTCGCACTCGGCCAGGATGTCGTCCAGCAGGGTGCGACGTTCGTCACCGGCGGGCAGGCCGCGTTGAGCCACCTCGGCGCTGGCGCGGATCAGGGTCAGGGGGGTGCGCAACTCATGGCTGGCATTAGCCACAAAGGCCTGCTGGCGCTCCCAGGCGTCCTGCGCCGGGCGCAGCGAACGCCCGGCCAGCCACCAACTGCCCAGGCCCATGAGCACGGCGCTGGCCGTCCCCAGGCCCAGCAGCCCGATGAGCAGTTGATGCAACAGCCGGTCCTGATCGCTCAGAGCGCGCCCCACCTGGAGGACCGCCGGGTCTGTTCCGCCGGGCAGGGCATAGGTGAGCAGGCGCAAGCGCGTCCCATCCGCCAGCCGCACCGTGCGCCAGTCGCTGCCCCGCTGGAGCGCGGCGGCCACAGCCTGAGCGTCCGGCGCCAGGGGGGCGGCTGGGGAACCGCCCACAGCCAATACCTGCCCCCTGGCATCCAAGGGCAGGACAAAAATGGCGGCGAGTTCGGCGTCATAAGCGTCTTCCAGGAGATGGTCGTCGCTGCGCCGCCGATCCTCCCCTTCCCCCTCATGCTCCTCGCCATTTCGCCTGAGATCGGTAGAAATACCGGTTGTGGGAAGAGGGCGCCCGCGGCTGGCGTGCCAGGAGCGGTCGGCCTCGGCCAGTTCGGGCGGCAGCGCCGCGCCCAACAGGCGAAACTGCTCGGCCATCTTATGCTGCAACGCTAGATCGGTCGTGGTCTCAAAGTAGCGACTGAGGAGTTGATACATGCCCACGCCGATCAGCGCCAACAGCGCCAGCGCTGCTAACAGGTACAGCAGCGTGAGTTGCCAACGCAGGCCCCTAAGCATCGCTCGGCTCCAGGCGGTAGCCCACGCCGCGCACCGTCTGGATGGGGTCAGGGCGACCGGGCGCGTTCAGCTTGCGGCGCAGGTAGGAGATATACACGTCCACCATGGTGGGCTGGACATCGCGCTCGTAGGACCAGACGTAATCCAGGATTTGCTGGCGGGTGAGCGTCTGGCCGGGGTGGCGCATCAAGCACTCCAACAGATTCCACTCGGTGGCGGTCAGGTCAAGCGTGTGCTGACCGCGCCGCGCACTGTGGGCGCGCAGGTCCAGGACTAATTCGCCGCAGCGCAGTTCCCAGGGGTCACTGGCGCCGACGGTGAAGCGCCGGCCCAGGGCACGCAGGCGCGCCAGCAATTCCTCAAAGGCAAAGGGCTTGACCAGGTAGTCATCGGCGCCGCTGTCCAGCCCAGCCACGCGGTCCTCAATTTGCCCCCGCGCCGTGAGCATCAGGATGGCTGTGGCCAGGCGGGCGGCCCGCATGGCGCGACAGATCGCTGGCCCATCGCGCCCCGGCAGCATCCAGTCAATGATGGCCACATCGTAAATACCCCGCAGGGCCAGTTCCAGCCCGGTATCGCCGTCGTGGGCCACATCCACGACGTGGCGCTCCTCTTCCAGGACACGGGCAATAAGCCGCGTCAGGCGTTGATCGTCTTCAACCAGGAGAATCCGCATACCCCCACTCTCATGACCTACCATAATCATAGTGTACCAACATTGGAAATAGATTGGAAAATTGGGGGCGATGTTTTCATGCGATTTTAAAGCAGAGCGGGTAATCTGGGGGCAATCTGAGCAAAGCAGGAACAGAAACGAACCAGGTGAAAGGAGAGCAAACGATGAGCCAACGAACCGCTTTCATTCTCGCCGCAGCGCTAACCGCGTTTGTCCTGGTCGTGCTCGGCGCTGTGGCTGCACATATCGGGCTGGTAGGCCAGGCGGATGCGGCGGCTGCAACCCTACCCCCAGCCACAGCCTCGCCCGCCGCTCCCCAATCCGGCGCAGACCCCTCCTCAATCCAGCCGCAACCGGACGCGCCTATCGCCACTATCTCCCCCGATCTGGCGGCCACCATCGCCCTGAACCTCCTGCCGGACGCTTCTGTGTTGCGCACGCCTGAACTGGTGGACTTCCAGGGAACGGTAGCGTATGAAGTGGTCCTGGATCGGGGAACGGTCTACGTGGATGCCACCAACGGGCGCATCCTGAACAACCCCGTGCGCTTTGATCGCTTCCCCCGTTGGGAGCACGAGGTCCACGAGTGGTTTGAGGGGGAACATGAAGACGACGACTAAGCGCTCCGGCCTGCGCGGCGTGAAGCTGCTGATTACGGCGGCCTCTATTGCGGTTACACTCGGCGGCTGGGCGGCCCTCGCCTCTCAGGAGGCCGCTCAATCGCGGGCAGTCACAGCGGCGCCCGCGCCAAACCCGGCCCCGAACGCCGACCCGCCCACGTCCTCGCGCAGCCTGGCCGCGCCCTGCCCCCTGCGCCGGGTGACCGCCCTGCCACCCATTGCCATCACCCGCTCATCGCGCTGAGTGCCGCCATGCAGCGCCTGACCTTCCGCGCTATGGGCTGCCAGATGCTGGCTGTGCTGGACGACACGTCCGCACAGGCAGCCCGCCTTCTGGCCCAGGTGCCCGGCTGGTTTGAGGGTTGGGAGCAGACACTCAGCCGCTTCCGCCAGGATAGCGAACTGAGTCAGCTCAACCGTAACGCCGGCCGTCAGACGCCCGTGAGCGCGGTGCTGTGGGAGGTGGTCCAGGCGGCTCTGCACGCCGCCCGCCAAAGCCAGGGCCTGGTTGTGCCTACATTGCTCCATGCGCTTGAGGCAGCGGGCTACGACCGCAGCTTTGAGGCCCTAGGGGCAGACCTAAGTAGGGGCACGGCGCGCCGTGCCCCTACACCGCCCCCGGCCTCTCCGCCTCCCGATACAGGGGACTGGCGGGCTATTCGCTGCGATAGCTGCACACGCTGCATCACTCTGCCTGCCGGGATGCGGCTGGACCTGGGCGGCATCGCTAAGGGCTGGGCCGCCGACCAGGCCGTGGGGCGCTTGAGCGCCTATGGCCCGGCGCTGGTGGATGCCGGGGGTGACATCGCCATCAGCGGCCCCCGTGCCGACGGCCAGCCCTGGCCCATCGGTGTGGCCAGCCCGGCCACCTGGGCGGCCGCACCTCCACCCCCTGAGCGCGGTAGGAAGGGCTTCAGCCCTGAAGAGCCGTCGTCTGTCGTCTGTCGTCTGTCATCTGACCACCAGAGCCTGCTGGGACTGCTCATGCTCCCCAGGGCCGGGCGTCCATCCAGTTGCGGGGTGGCGACCTCAGGCCGCGATGTCCGCCGCTGGCAGCGCAATGGCGTCTGGCAACACCACATCCTGGACCCGCGCAGCGGACAACCGGCGATTACCGACGTGATCAGTGCCACAGTCGTGGCACCAACTGCGCTTGAGGCGGAAATCGCGGCCAAAGTGGCCCTCATCCTGGGCAGCCGCGATGGGCTGGCCTGGCTGGAGGCGCGCCCCCCGCTCGCTGGCCTCCTGGTCCTGGAGGATGGCCGCGTGATCCCTAGCCGTCGCCTGGATGATGTGTTCCTGGAGGAATCCTGTGACATTTGTCGTCTGGAGGAGGCTGAATGTCACTCTCAAGGGTGAACCATGATGAACTGGAGGCCATGCCGCCAGCAATGGCGCTTTCTACCGCGATGCTGATCCTGCTGGCGGTGATCGCTGGCGCGTTTACGGCCATCATCGTGCTGCCGGTGTGGCTGCCGGGGCTGAGCACTTCGCTGGCCAGCACAGAGCCAAAAGCCCATTGGTACCTGTCGCGCATAAGCGGGCTGGTGGCCTATACCCTGCTCTGGCTCTCCATGGCCCTGGGGCTGGGCATCACCAGCCAACTGGCCCGCCTTTGGCCCGGCGGGCCCAGCGCCTTTGACCTCCATCAATTCACCAGCCTGCTGGGGTTGGCCTTTGCCCTGTTCCATGCCCTGATCCTGATCGGGGACAGCTATGTGGGGTACACGCTGGCTCAGGTGCTGGTCCCCTTTGCCAGCACGGGCTACCGGCCCGGTTGGGTTGGGGTGGGGCAGATCGGGTTTTATCTACTGGCCGTTGTGGGCCTGAGTTTTTACGTGCGCCAGACCATCGGCCACAGGGCCTGGCGGCTGATTCACTCTCTCAGCTTCGTTGTGTTTCTGCTGGCCCTGGCCCATGGGCTGATGAGCGGCAGCGATAGCGCCGCGCCCTGGGTGCGCGGCCTGTATTGGGCCAGCCTGGGCAGCCTGCTGTTCCTGGGGAGCTACCGCCTGCTCTCCCCGCTTGTCGTCCGCCCCAGGCCGCCATCCCCGGTGATGAAGGACAGGGCCTGAACCGGCGCAAAGGAGACGCGGTGGATCGCCGCCGGCCCTCGCCTCTCCAGCGCCAGGCGGTGCTCGGGGGTGCCGTAGCCCTTGTGCCGCGCCAGGCCATAGCCCGGGTAAAGCCGGTCCAGCGCCACCATGATCCGGTCGCGGGTCACCTTGGCGATCACAGAAGCCGCCGCTACGGATAGACACAACGCATCGGCGTAGAACAGGCTGCGTTGAGGCAAGGCCACGTCCGGGAGGGTGAGCGCGTCAATCAACAGGGCGTCGGGGGGCAGGGCGAGCTGGGCGATGGCGCGGACCATGGCCGCCCGCGTCGCGGCCACAATGCCGTGCGCGTCCACTTCGCCTGGCCCTGCGCCACCGATGCCCACCGCCAGCGCCACCTCCAGGATGCGCGGGTAAAGGGCCTCGCGCTGTGGCGGTGTCAGCACTTTGGAGTCGCGCACCCCCTCCAGAACGCGCTCCAGGTCAGAGCGGTCCAGGGGCAGGATCACGGCAGCCGCGATGACCGGCCCGGCCCAGGCGCCCCGACCGGCCTCGTCTATGCCCGCTACCCGGGGCCAGCCCCGCGCGGCCAGTTCACGCTCGCGGCACAGGTCCGGGTTGGACATGGGGGGAGCGGCTATAGCGGCCGCGCCAGCCGTTCAGGCGCACCTGAAGCACCTCACGCAACATGCGTATGGAGTCGCGGATGGGGCTGACACGGCTGTTGGCGCGGTAATACCAGTGGATGGGGATTTCCACGACACGATAACCGCGCTGAAGCGCGATAAACAAGACCTCCACATCAAAGCCCCAGCCATCCATTGTCTGCGCCGGGAAAATATCGTGGGCCACCTCGCGGCGGAAGCACTTGAACCCGCACTGGGTATCCTGGAAGCCGGGGAGGGCCAGAAGGCGCACGATGAAGTTGAACACGCGCCCCATGATATGGCGATACGCCGGCTCACCATAGCGCACTGCGCCGGGCGCCTCGCGTGAGCCAATGGCCACATCGTAGCCATCCAAAGCGGGGGGCAGGAACTTGACGACCTCCTCAATGGGCATGGAGAGGTCGGCGTCGCAGATGAACAGATACTGGCCGCGCCCGGCAAGCATCCCCGTGCGCACGGCGGCGCCCTTCCCCCGGCGCGGCTCATACAGCAAGGTCACATAGGGGTGGTCACGGGCAAACTCGCGCACGCACTCCGCCGTGCGGTCGCTGCTGGCGTTGTCCACAACGATGACCTCCGCCGCGTATGGCTGGGTGGCCAGGAAGGCATCAATCTGCCTCAGGCTGGTGGGCAGCCTGCGCTCCTCATTGTAGGCGGGGATGATGATGGAGAGCAAGGGTGGATTGGCGGTCACCCGTCTTTTGTCCTCCGCCCCCATTATAAACCGAGAGGGCGATTTCAGCCAACTCCCCGCTCGTCCCTTTTCGCTCCCTCTCACCCCCTCCCCCACAGAGAGGGGGAGGGAGGTTGCCCCCTCCCAACCAACCGGGATGAATCCCGGTGCTGGGCGGGGAGGGCCAGGGTGGGGACGTATTCACCCCAGATACATCCGTGCGCAGGTCCACCACCGCTGGTAAGAGCGGAACGGGCGCCTAGCCGACCTCATCGCCCTGGTATGTGCGCAGGCGCGGCACGCGAGCGGTCACCAGAGCCACCGCGATCAGGCAGCCCATGCCACCGAGCACCACCGAGGGTTGTGTGCCCACGAGCGCAGCGGCCAGGCCCGCTTCCAGTTCGCCCAGTTGAGGCCCGCCCATAAAGAAGACCATATTGACCGCCGTCATACGGCCCCGTAGCCGGTCAGGCGTCGCCAACTGGCGGATTGTGCCGCGAATGACCGTGCTCACCGTGTCCGCTGCGCCGCTCAACGCCAGGAACAGGAACGAGGTGATAAACCAGGGCGACAGGCCGAACAGGATGATGGCCAGGCCGTAGAGCGTCACCGACAAAAGCAGGATGGGGCCTTGCCGCCGGAGACGTCCCAATAACGACATGGCGCCCCCGGCGAGGAGAGCGCCAAGCGCGGGCGCAGCCGCCAGCAGGCCATAGCCCTGCGCGCCCACCCGCAGAATGTCCCTGGCGAAGATAGGCAGAAGATAGGTGGAGGAGGCGAAGAAGGTGGCGATGAAGTCCAGCAGCATGGTGGACCAGATGATCGGTGTGCGCCGCACGAAGCGCAACCCCTCCAGCAATGCAGAGAGGTTCATCTGCTGGGCCTCCTCCGCCTGGCCGGAGGTGTGCATGAGCAGCAGCGCGATAATGACCGCCAGGAAAGAGAGGGCGTTGATAATGTACACCAGGGCCACGCCATGCGGACTGGCGTAGATGACGAGGCCAGCCAGGGTGGGGCCGATGATCTGGGCGAACTGGAAGATGAGGGTATTCAGGCTGAGCGCGTTGGGCAGATGCTCTTTGCTCACCAGCCTGGGAATGAGCGACTGGCGCGCCGGGTTATCAAAGGCAAAAGCAGTGGCCGACAGCGCTATCAGCGCGTAGATCAGCGCGAGCGAGTCCCGCCCGCTCAACGTCATGAGGCCGAGCACAGCGGCGATCATCGCCAACGCGCTCTGCGTCGCGATCATCACCCGGCGCCGATCCAGCGCGTCCGCAGCGGCCCCGCCAATAAGCGAGAAGAACACGATCGGCAGGAAGCGGATGGCGCCAATGGCCCCCAAGGCCAGCGGGCTGCCTGTCAGCAGGTAAATATGCCAGTTCAGCGCCGCGTTCTGCATTTGCGACCCGGCCTGAGAGATGAATTGGCCCAGCCAGAGCAGGCGGAAATCGCGGTAATGCAGCGCAATAAAAGGGATATTGCGGGATGGGGCAACCTCGGCTCCTACAGACGATGGTCGTTGGATGATGGACGGCATAGCGCGGTCAACCCACAGGTTCAGGAGATATATGCGAACACGCGCGGATAAGCCGCGCGTGCTTCACAACATAGAGGCCAGATGGATAGTGACATAGATATTATGATACCCAGTCGGCGCGGGCACGTCAAGCGGCGGAGCGGGCCGCAAGTTTAAGATAATGCCCCCGCTTGACCTGCCCGGAGAGATGGAACTATGCTATAATCCTCGCGCAGGAACATTTGAGCGATGGCCACGACACAGCGCCCCCCTGCCGCCAGGGGCAAAGCCAAAGCCCAACCGCGCAGTCGCACCGGCTCGCCCCTGGGCCTGACGCTAGACCGGCAGCTGGACCTGCTCGGCCTGGCGCTCCTCGCCCTGGCCCTCATCGCTATCCTTAGCGCCCTCTCCCCGCAGCGCGGCTGGCTGTCTGAGATGCTGCTGGGCCTGTTGCAGCGTGCCTTCGGCTGGGGCGCGTATGTGGCGCCGTTCGGCCTGGGCGCAGCCGGGCTGTGGCTGCTCCTGCGCCACTTTGGCGACCGCCTGCCGCGTATCCACCCGCAGCGGCCCATCGGCCTTGTCCTCACCTATCTGGTGGCCCTGGCGACCCTGACGGCCATTGGGGAGGATGGCGGGGCGGTGGGAGCCTGGCTCTACGCCTCTATCACCGCATCGGGAACCGCCGCGACTGCCCTGATCCTGATCGCTGGCTGGCTGCTCGGCCTTGCCCTTCTAGTGCGCCTCTCGCCGCGCCCGGCCGCACGCCATGCCTGGCAGATCATGTCTGCGCTCATGCAGGCTGCCCTTCAGTGGTGGCAAACCAGAAACCAGCGAAAAAAAACCGGGCCAACGCCTGCGCCTGCCGTTCCGGCGATGGCAGCAGTGGAAAGCCGCCCGGCAGGGGCGCTCTCTGGCCCGGCGGCCCGCACACGCCAACAGGGAATGGTGAGGGTAGAGGCGCCACCGGTGAGCAGCCTGCTGCCGGATATAGACGAGGTCCTGGATGCATTGCCGGAGGGCGCTGTGGACGCCGAGACCAACTGGTATCGCGCCCGGATCATTGAAGAGACTTTGGCAGCCTTCGGCGTGCCGGTAGACATCCCCGGCTTCAACACCGGCCCGGCGGTCACCCAGTTCAAAGTCGTCCCCGGCTTTTACGAGACCGCCAGCGGCAAGCGCACCAAAGTCAAGGTCGCCAAGATCGCCGCGCTGGCCGATGACCTGGCGTTGGCCCTGGCGGCGCCCTCCATTCGCATCGTCACACCCGTCCCCGGTCAGGACTACGTGGGCATTGAGGTGCCCAACGCCGAGGTCAGCGTGGTCAGCCTGCGCCGCGTGATCACCTCCCCCCAGTTCCAAGCACTGCGCTCGCCCCTGCGTATCGCGTTGGGCCAGGACGTGTCGGGCACGCCGGTCGCCGCCGACCTGGCGCGGATGCCACACCTGCTTATCGCCGGTGCCACCGGGTCGGGCAAATCCGTGTGTGTCAACGCCATCATCACCTGCCTCCTGCTGCATAACACCCCCCAGGACCTGCGGCTGGTCCTGGTGGACCCCAAGCGGGTGGAGTTGGCCCACTACAACGGCATCCCCCATCTGGTGGGGCCGGTGGTGGTGGACCTGGAGCGGGTGGCGGGGGCGCTTCAATGGATCACACGCGAGATGGACCGCCGCTACCACAAATTCGCCGAGGTCGGCGCGCGCCATATTGAGGACTACAATCGCATCGCTACCGCCGCAGGCGGTGAGAAGCTGCCCTACCTTGTACTCATTATTGATGAGTTGGCCGACCTCATGATGCTGGCGCCGGAGGACATGGAGCGCACCATCTGCCGCCTGGCGCAGATGGCCCGCGCCACCGGGATTCACCTGATCATTGCCACGCAACGGCCCTCGGTGGACGTGGTTACCGGCCTGATCAAGGCCAACTTCCCTGCCCGCATCGCCTTCGCCGTGGCCTCGTCCATAGACTCGCGGGTCATTCTGGACACGGTGGGGGCCGAACGGCTGCTGGGCCGGGGCGATATGCTCTTCGTCTCGCCGGAGGCCAGCCAGCCACAGCGGCTGCAAGGCTGCTTCGTCTCTGATAAAGAGATCAGCCGCCTGGTGCGCTTCTGGAAAGGGGTGGCTATGCCCGTCCGCAGCGCCCCCGCCAATCCGGTCGGCCCCGGCGCTCAGCCCCTGCTGCCGGAGATCGGCAGGGAAGGTAGCCGCGTGTCACCCTGGGACGATCTGGCCGGAGATAGGGTAGACGAGGCCGAGGACGCGTTGCTGGAGGAGGCCATCCGCATCGTGCGTGAAGCCAACCGCGCTTCTGTTTCACTGCTCCAGCGGCGGTTGCGCATCGGCTACACGCGGGCCGCCCGCCTGATGGATGCGCTGGAAGCGCGAGGCATTATTGGGCCAGCGCAGGGCAGTGCGCCGCGCGAGGTCTTGTCTTCCACGTCGTTTGATTCCTCGGCGGAACAGAACGCCGACGGCAATTTCCCTCCCCCCTGATGGGGCAGGGGCAGGGAGGGGGTGAGGTCCCCCACTCGGAAGCAAAAGCCACCGGCGCTCCCTGCCCGGTGGCTTTCTCAGCGTCAAAATAGGGTCGGAGCGAGCGTTATGCGCCCAGCGCCGGCCTGAACTTGTAGCCGTAGATGATCATGCCACGTGCACCGTCGGTGCGCAGCTTACGCGTGACCATCTCCACGGGCATGCCAATGGCCGGCTCGCCCTCCAGATCGGTCAGTTGCGCGGTGACGAACGGCCCCTCCTCCAGCTTCACCAGGGCCACCGTGTAAGGCGCGTACTCCTCATAGCCCGCCGGGGCCTCCTGCACGCGGGTGAAGGAGTAGACCTGCCCCCGACCGCTGAAGGTATAAGGGGTCTTGGCCGGCGCCTCGCACGCCGGGCAGACATCGCGCGGCGGGAAGAGCTTGGCGCCGCAGCCGTCGCACACCTCCCCGACCAGCGCATAGCGTTGCTGACTGAGCCTCCAATGGCGTGGGGTTTCCATAGCTAACTAACCTCCAAATCTATCCTCTAATAAACCAACACCAGATTATACGGAAAAGAACTATCAAAACCTATCAACCTGCCTGTCACAGACTATCAGGCAGCCCTCAGGTGTCTGACCACCCACTACTGCCGGGTAAAAATATGCGTCACTGCCGTAGCCGCCAGGCCGCCCAGGTTCTGCGCCATGCCCCAGCGCGCGCCCTCCACCTGGTTGGGGCCGGCCTCGCCGCGCAGTTGCAGCACCACCTCAACCGCCTGGTAGATGCCGGTCGCTCCCCCCGGATCGCCCCGTGCCTTCAACCCGCCGAAGGTGGAAATGGGGATGCGCCCCTTCAGCCCGATGCTGCCGTCGGCGGCCAAGCGCGTGCCCTCGCCGCGCCCGGCGAAGCCGGTGGCCTCCAGTGTTAGCGCGGCCAGGATGGTGTAGGCATCGTGCAGCTCAAACACGTCAATGTCTTCCGGGCCGATCCCCGCCTGCTCGTAGGCCTGGCCCGCCGACAGGTTGGCGGCGGTCAAGAAAAGGGGATCGGGCCGGTCGTGCAGCGCCAACGCGTCGGTGGCGATGGCCGAAGCCGCGATGCGCACCGGCTTCTGGCTGTAGTCGCGGGCAATCGCCGCCGGGCACAGCACCAGCGCGGCAGCGCCATCGGCGGCGGGCGCGGCATCAAACAGGTTGACCGGCTCGGCGATCATCGGCGCTTTGAGATAGGCCTCCACCGTGATCTTGTTGCGGTACATGGCGTTCGGGTTGGTGGAGGCGTTCTGGTGGGCGTTAACGCTGAACGGCGCGAAGTCGGCCAGCGTCAGGCCGTACTCGTACATATACCGGCGCATGAGCAGCGCGGCCAGCGCCGCAGGCGTGACCCCCTGCGCGGCCTCATAATCGCTGTCCACACCGGTGGCCAGGGCCGCCTGCACCGGGCTGCCAATGCGGTCGGTCATCTTTTCCACGCCGACCACGACGGCAATATCCATCAGCCCACTGGCGACCGCCGTATATGCCTGGCGCAGCGCCGCTGCACCGGAGGCCCCCGCCGCTTCCACCTTGACCGCTTCCACGCCGCGCATCCCCACGAAATCGGCGATGAGCGCACCAAGTTGCTCCTGGCCAGAGAGCAGGCCGCCCAGCCAGTTGCCCACATACAACCCATCCACGTGCTTCACGCCCGCATCGTTGAGCGCGGCCCGCACCGCTTCCCAGGCCAGATGGCGTAGCGATACATCCCAATGTTCGCTAACTTTCGTCTGTCCGATCCCAATGATACTGACTTCACGCATGCTCGTCCCTCCGACGAAGAACGGATGCCGAAAGGCGAATGGTCTTCCGTCCTTCGCGCGTCACTCCATCACCAGCTTGCCCCGGAAGCGCGCATACGTGGCGTAGTCAATCACCGTCTTGCGGGCGATGTAGTCGCGCGTCTTCGGGGCGCGGTCGCGGCGTTCCTCAAGCAAGGGCGTGACCGTAATAGAGAAGGCGTCAGACCCCGCGCCGGAGCCGTAGGAGACCAGCAGGATGCGGTCGCCTGGCCGGGCGATGTCCAGCACCGCGCTCAGGCCCAGGAGCGATGAGCCAGCATACACGTTGCCGACTTCGCCGGCGAGCAGGCCGGGCTGGTACTGCGCTGGGGTGAAGCCCAGCAGCTTGGCCGCCCGCTCCGGGAACTTGACGTTGGGCTGGTGGAAGACGACACAGGTGTAGTCGGAAGGCTGCGTACCCAGCGCCTCCATCAGCCCACGCGCCGCCGAGAGTGTATGCTTGAAGTAGGCCGGCTCGCCGGTGAAGCGGTCGCCGTGCGAAGGGTAGGTCTCGTGCGCCCGCCGCCAGAAGTCCGGCGTGTCGGTCACGAACGAGTACGAGCCTTCAAACACCGCCAGGCTCTCCTCCTTCGGGCCGATCAGGTAGGCTGCGCCGCCCGCCGCCGCCGTGTACTCCAGCGCGTCGCCGGGCCGCCCCTGGGCGATGTCCATGCCGATCGCCAGGGCATAGCGGGCCATGCCGCTGCCCACAAAGCCGATAGCCGCCTGGATGGCCTCGGTGCCGGCCTTGCAGGCGAACTCCCAGTCGGCGGCCTGCGTGTGGGGCACCGCGCCGATGGCCTCGGCCACGATGGTGCTCGTCGGCTTGACGGCATACGGGTGCGATTCGCTGCCCACCCACACCGCGCGGATCAGCGTGGGGTCAATCTGTGCCCGCGCCAGCGCATTGCGGGCCGCCTCAATAGACATCGTGGCCACGTCCTCGTCCAGCCCGGCCACGGCCTTCTCCTGAATGGGCAGGCCACCTGCGCCGCCGGTCCACACGCGGGCCACCTCGGAGGCGGGCAGGCGATAGCGCGGCACGTAAGCGCCATAGCCCACAATGCCCACATCTTGAATGGGGCGCAGCAACGCCTGGGCCCCCTGCTTGAATCCCTCTGTTCCTTTCGCGCTCATGCTCAACTCTCCTGATAAGTCCTTAATATGATCCTATTCGTGATTTTCATCACTATTACAATTATAACACAACCCTCTGCACTCCCCACGCCCGTTGTAGTGAAATTATTCCCGCCGGGTCAGCGAGGCCAGAATCTCCTGCGCCCGCTCCAGGCGGATGGCCCGCTCGGCCACCATCTGCCGGGCGACCCGCTCCACCAGGTCGCCGGTGGCTCCGGCGGCCAGCGCGATCTGGCGGGCGTGCAGGCTCATGTGGCCATGCTGGATGCCCTCGCTGACCAAGGCGCGCAGCGCGGCCAGGTTCTGCGCCAGCCCCACCGCCGCCATAATCTCGGCCAGTTCCGCCGCCGTCTGCACACCCAGGATCTTCAGGCAGACGCGGGCGGTGGGGTGCGAGCGCGTGGCTCCGCCCACCACCCCGACGGCCAGGGGCAGTTCAATATAGCCGAGCAGGTCGCCGTTCTCGTCCAGGTGCCAGTCGGTCAGCGCCCGGTACTGGCCGCTGCGGGCGGCGTAAGCATGGGCGCCGGCCTCAATCGCCCGCCAGTCGTTGCCGGTGGCGATAGCCACGGCGTCAATCCCGTTCATGATGCCCTTATTGTGCGTGGCGGCGCGATAGGGGTCGGCCAGGGCGAAGGCGTTGGCCTGGAAGATGCCACGCGCCACTTCGCGTCCATCCAGCCCCTCGCGGGCCAATTGCTCCGCCGGGACACGCGCCCAGGCCCGCGCCAGGCGTCGGTCGGCCAGGTTGGACAGGATGCGCAGGAGCGTGCGACCGCTGGTGATCTGGGCGATGAGCGGGGCGATGGCTTCCACGGCGGTGTTGACGGCGTTCGCGCCCATCGCATCGCGCACGTCGTAGATCAGGTGGACGATAAGCATCGGCCCGGCCAGCGTGTCATACAGCGGGCGCACCTCCAGGTCCTTGGCGCCCCCGTGCAGGCGGATCAGCAGGGGGTCGTGGCGGTTGGCCTCAGCCAGGATGTCCTCCCGCGCCGCCTGGACCGCCTCGGCGGCCCGGTCCACATCAGCCAGGCCCACCACCTGCACCTGGCCGATCATCAGCGAGCGGTCGGCCTCGGCGCGGAAGCCACCGCCCGCCCGCACCATCTTGGCGGCGTAACTCACCCCGGCGACGACCGAGGGCTCCTCAATGGCCATAGGGATCAGCCGGTCGCGGCCATTGATCAGGAAGTTCGTGGCGATGCCCAGCGGCAGCGTGTACCGACCGGCGACGTTCTCAATCATCTGGTTGGCCTGGGCCAGCCCCAGGCCGTCTGTCCCTAAGAGTGTGGCTTGTTCCTCCGGCGTCAGCCCGGCCCACTGCGCCACCCGCGCCGCGCGCTCCTCTAAAGACAGTTCATAAAAGCCCGGTAAACGTGAGGTCTTGGCTTCGTCCTCTGGCGACATGATCTCACCCCAATTTGACAATAGACGATAGACACCCTCTATCGTCTATCGTCCACCGTCCATCCATGAGGATGTTAGCACGGAGACCCTATCAAAACCTATCAAAGTGCTGCCAGAAACTGGACGATCCGCTCCAGCCCGGCGCTCAGGGCCGTGGGGTGGGTGAGGAAGGAGAGGGCAATGTGGACGCCGACCTCGTAATCGTAGAAGTAGCCCGGATGGACGAAGACGCCGGCCTGGTGCATCAGCGCGATGACGAATTGCTCCTCGTCCATCTCATGCTCAAGTTCCACCGCAGCCATCAGATGGAATCCGCCCTGGGGCGGGGTGAAGCGCAGGCGGTCCGAGCGGCTGAGAAGCTGGACCGCCAGGTCGCGCCGCCGCCGCACCTCGGCCCGATACTGCGCCAGAAACGCGCCGCCCTCCCGGAACAGCCGGGGCAACGCAAGCTGGATAGGCATATGCACAGTGAGGAACGTATCCGCCATCGTCTCCAGCGCATCCACCGCCCGCGCCACCTGCGCCTTCGCGCCGGAGACGGCGATCCAGCCCAGCTTGAGCGCGGGCAGGGCGAACATTTTGGAGATGCCGTTAAGCGTGAACAGAAGGTGCGGCTGGCTGACCGTGTTGACGCGGGGGAAGGCGGGCAGGTCGTAGATGAACTCGCTATAGACCTCATCGCTGACAATCGCCAGGCCGTGGCGGTTGGCGATGCGCACGATTTCGCGAATTTGATCGGCGGAGACGACGCTGCCGGTGGGGTTGTTCGGCGAGATCACCACGATAGCGCGGGTCCGCTCGTCTATGCGGCGGGCCAGTTCCGCCAGGTCCACCTCCCAACCCCGGTCTTCACGCAGGGGGTAATGTCTGAGTTCCACCCGCGCCAGGGCAGCGATGTAGTCAAACAGCGGATAGCTGGGGTTGGGGGTCAGGATGTTGTCGCCGGGGCTGGCCAGCAGGCTGAAGACGTAGAAGAAGGACTCGCTGGTGCCGGAGGTCAGAAGGATATTCTCGGCGGAGACCGTAGCCCCCTGAGAGGCATAGTAATCCTGGATAGCCTGACGCGCCGCCGGGTCCCCTTTGGGGTCGGGGTGGTAGGTCGGCTGGGTGAAATAGCGGGCGTACGCCTCGGCCAGGACCTCGCCGGGGAAGTGGAGGCCGTGTTCATTGGGGTTGCCGGAGAAGAGCCGGATCACCGGCTTCCCCTGGCGCAGCAGGTCCCGATAGGCCCGCTCCACCGGGTTAATTTCGCCCTGCTCGCGGAAGATAGCGTCTACCATCGCCAGGCACAATAGAGGGACCTCGCAAGTCTCCAAGACCTGCGAGGTCTTCAGAAGTCCCAGGCGAGCTTGATGGCGAAGCTCTCCAGCGTGTCGCTGTGGCGGATGCGCACGCGCTTCAACTCGTAGAGCGAATCGGTGGTGTGGAGGGTGCCCTGCTGCGTGGTAAGGGCGCCCCACAGGCCGATCTCGCGGACGACCCGGAGGGCGTGGGCATCGTAGTGGCCGGAGGGGTAGGCGAAAAAGCGCGGGAAGCGACCAATATGGGCCTCCACCGTCTGGGCAGAACCCAGGATTTGCCAGATGAGGAAGTCGCGGTCGCGCCCGCGCAGATCGGGATGGGTTTTGGTGTGCGGCTCAATGTCCATGCCCGCTGCGCTCATCTCCTCGGCCTGGCGCCAGTTCAGGTACTGAGGCAGGTTCTGGTCCATGAACTCGGTGAGGACGAAGAAGGTCCCTGTGAAGCCGTACTTTTGCAACAGGGGGAAGGCGTTCTCGTAGGCATCGCGGTAGCCGTCGTCAAAGGTGAAGATGATGGGTTTTTCCGGCAACGGTCGCCCCTGCGCCAGCGCATAGACCAGGTCGTACAGGCGGATGGAGGTGTAGCCGTTTTGGGCCAGCCACTGGAGTTGCGCTTCAAAGTTCTGGGGGGGCACCGAGAGATCGCGCTCAATGGCGTCGGCGTTGGGCGGAGGCACCGCGATATGGTGGTACATCAGGATAGGCACGCGCACCTGGCGGATGATGCCGTCGGGCGTAGGCCAGGGCGTGGGGGTCGGCGTCGGGCTGGGCGTGGGCGTCGCCGTTGGGGACG
>Ga0101943_1000437_pt1 | contig 71202 bp, 73 predicted proteins | sample DewCreD2012metaG_5_FD_75244 | JGI IMG/M metagenome (GOLD analysis project Ga0101943, IMG submission 75244) | Hot spring sediment bacterial and archeal communities from British Columbia, Canada, to study Microbial Dark Matter (Phase II) - Dewar... ... | reverse complement strand
ATGACGGGTTGGGTCGTCGGGTGCGTGGGGTGCGTGGCACTTTGGAGCAGGAGTATTTGTATTCTGGGGATGTGCTGGTGGCGGAGCGGGTGAATGGTGGGGAATGGGTGTATAATGGTTACGGTGGTGTGATGTATGGTCAGGTAGCGAGTGCGGGTATGGAGTACAAGCACTGGAGCGTGCGTGGGGATTTGGTGGCGACTTCGGACGTGGCGGGTGTTTTCACTTCGGCAGCGTTGACCGATGCGTTTGGGGACAGCGTATCGGGCAGCCGTGCGGTATATGACTGGAACGGTGCGTGGCTGTATCGGAACGAGCTGACCGAGACGGGCGGCTTGGTGAAGGTTGGGGTGCGCTGGTACGACCCTGCGGTGGGCAGGTTTTTGCAACGGGATCTGTGGCTGGGCGATATTTACCAACCTCTCACGCTGAATGCGTATGGGTATTGCGGGAATGATCCTGTGAATAAGGTGGATCCGAGTGGGCAATCTTGGCTTAAAGATCTTCTTGAATGGTTAGATGATCTCGCAAGGCAAGTACGCCCACCCTTCCCTGGATCGACCTTTATCGGGACGGCTGCCTTTTATTGCAGTGCTGGTGGCGTTATTTGGAACGATATCGAAAACGGGATCAAGACGCCGAACCCGCTAACATCAACAGGGATGTTGCTTGGTGGAATTTTAGGAGCGGGTACAGGCTTGGTAGCATTAGCAGGAGCTGCTACTGCTGGCCCTGTCGTTCTTGGAGTTGGGGCGGTTTTTTTTAGGTGGGTACCTGATTGCGCGTGGAGCCGCGGGGTTGATCGATTACTTCTGATAAGAATGTCGCCACGATCAATATGATCGCGCGGGCAGCTGTGGGAGGAGGCAATCGGAACATGTATGAGCTTTTGTGGAAAACATTTGGTGCTTTTGTGTTTATCTATGCAGGATTGATGAATCTGATATTATTGTTATTTTTTGTGTTTATAAAATTATATGTTTCAAAACTGCCTTGGTCAGTCCTTAGGGAAAGATATAAAAAGCATGTAAAGAAATCAGTAATTTCCTCATTGATAGGTTTGTCCGCAGGTTTTATGACATACACAAGTGCTGATATATTAGCAAAAGTTTATAATAGTTGGATACATTATTTTATAATTACAATTTTATTGTATTTTTGTTATAAATACAAATTTCTACCTTTCACAGGCGATCCAGAATAGCGCGAGGGGGGCGTTGGCATATTACTTTTTAGGGAAATAGCCCGATTACGGGGAAATAAGCAAGCTGCAAAGCAATGGTACAGGCAGGCATTGATCGTGCATTCCCGATTGTTTCTCAAGTGGTGAAAAACCGATGAATCCCTTGCGAGAAGCCATTGGCTTGCAGGGTAAGCTTCAATGGACTTGAATCGAGGCTGGATACCAGGACGATGGTAGCAACAGATTGGCTGGTGTATGTCGGGGTTTGGTTGATCTTGATAGGCATACTGGGCATCCTTGCTTCTGTGAGCAAAGGTGCCCTTGTCCTTCGAAGACGATCACTCTGGGGATATATGGAAACAGAGTATGGTGCTCATTTTACACAAAGATTCTTTTTGATATTTTCTTTATTATGTATGATTATCGGGATAATTTTGATATTTTCATTACGCTACATCCCAAAGTGAAACAACACCGGAACCTGCGCGGGGACCTGGCAGGAGTCGGCATTTCGTCGGCGAAGCTATCTATCACGGATGCGTTTGGCGACTTGGTGAGCGGCATGCGACAGGCGTACGACTGGAACGGGGCGTGGTTGTATCGGAACGAGCTGACGGAGACCGGCGGCTTGGTGAAGGTTGGGGTGCGCTGGTACGACCCAGCGGTGGGTAGATTTTTGCAGCAAGACCCCTGGCTGGGTTCGCTGTATGCTCCCCTCACGCTGAATGCTTATACCTACTGCGTGAATGACTCTGTGAATGCGGTGGATCCGAGTGGGTATCAATGGATTCCCATCCCCCTCACGCCAGAAGATCGGGAAAGAGTGCGCGGAATTATTGGCTATGACCCTGGTGATGCAATCTGGATCTGGCCTAACCCGCAACCCGGACAGCCAATGCCTCCACCTCCATCAGGGTGTCGCTTAGTAGGAGTAATTGCGGTTCCTGAACCTAAGCCGAAGCCCAAGCCCAAGCCCAAACCTGAGCCTGAACCACCTATGTATTCACCCCCACCCGGTTCCCTCACATGGGGGGATCCGCTTGGACGACATTATGGTGTGCCAGGATCCGGGCGTAGTCCTATCTACCATTGACAACGCACTTGCCATCATTATAGATAAGGACGGTGATTTGCGATGCAAACGAGAAATTTCACACCAACATCTATCTTCATAGTAATAGTCTCTGTGCTTAGTATCACTACTAAGCAGACGTACTGCCAAAAAAACCGATCAGCCCTCTAAGTATCGTCCTGTGGTGGTACAATATCCACCTCCTGAAATCGACATCCCCTATTCCTTAGAAGAGCTTCAGGCGCAAGTGAAGCATAACTCGGATAACTTCACAGCTCACTTCTACTTGATGTGCCTGTATGCCCAAAAAGGGCAGTGGGAGCAATCCTTGCAGCACGCTCTGCAAGCACGGCGACTAGACTACTCCGATGTGAATACTCATTTGGGCACTATCTATGCATATGCCAACTTGGGGCGTTGGCAGCAAGCATATGAAGCCGTACAAGCGTCTCTCAAACTTTCGTTCGATGCTCAAGCTCACTCCGCTCTATGGCGAGTCAAGGGCGACTTACTCGTGGATCGGTACACCTTGACCTACCAGAAGACTCTACTGCAACAAGCGCTTTCCAGCTATCGGCAAGCAGTTAAGAGAGACCCTACAAACATTCAAGCGATTGTGGGAATTGCACGCGTGGAGATTGAGCGTCGGGCGTATCAGGCAGCAAGGCAGCGATTACAGAAAGTTCTCTCTCAAGTGCGGCTCAATGAGCCTGGGGGACAGCGTAGAAAAGCCCTTGTATTGTATTATTTAGGCGTAATTGAAGAGCATCAGGGACGGCTAAAGGAAGCCAGACGGCTTTATCGAGAGGCGGTACGGACGCATCCGTCATCCTTTCTGCCCTTCACATCAGCGGAACTGCAGGGCTACGCGATACTCGGTTTGTTGGGCTTGAAGCGGGTACAAGATGTTCAAGAGGGTCCAAAAAAGTAAAGTGGATTCCAATGTTGGTCAGGGGAGGGCAGGGCAAGGATCTGTTCGGCAGGCGTGAGGAAAAGTTCTCATCGCCCCCGATAGCAGGGGGATCGGGCAGGAGTGGGAGTGGAAGGGTATAAAATAGTTCTGGAGGCGAGATGAACCAGCACAGTGATGTGTATCGGTGCGGGAACCTGCACAGTGACCCGGTGGCGACTTCGGACGCGGCGGGTGTCTTCGCCTCTGCCGCGTTGACCGATGCGTTTGGGGACAGCGTATCGGGCAACCGTGCGGTATATGATTGGAACGGTGCGTGGCTGTATCGGAGCGAGTTGGTGGAGACGGGTGGCTTGGTGAAGATTGGGGTGCGTTGGTATGACCCGACGGTGGGTAGGTTTTTGCAACAAGACCCGTGGCTGGGCGATATTTACCAACCGCTCACGCTGAATGCGTATGGGTATTGCGGGAATGATCCTGTGAATAAGGTGGATCCGGATGGGGAGGAAGCCTTTTGGCACCCTAGCTTGAAGGGATATGTTTCTTCAGACGAACTAATGGCTCCGCCTTTGTTCCCCGATATGGATAGCGGTTTTCTTGACATTGATTTCAATCCTTTTCCGGGTTTCAGTACACCGACTGTTGTTTTCGACGATGAAAGTGGTGAATGGCAATTGACATGGACCTACGGATTCTGCACATAATTTGGATTGGGAGCAGTGCCTTGCTTGGGGCACTGCTCCCAGCTGAAAAACACTGGAGGTATTAGTGGAATGAAAACACGGCAACAGATCTGGCTCGTCGTAGGATTAGTAGCATGCGGATATGTTTTGTGGATCCTATTAGCTCCACGAATTAGTGAGATAATGTTTCTCAAAGCTGTCAAACCTATTTTCTTCGTGTGTCCCAATGTCGTGCATACAATGACTCCTGAGCAGGCACATATCCGATTTCGGAAGGATCCCCATGATAAGCTAGCACTACGAGTGCTTCAAGACTACTATGCTTCGCTTGGAGAATGGCAAAAGTCGTTGTCTTTTGGGGAGAAGCTGATTGATCGGCTCCAAGGATCCAAATGCCTATCTCGGCGTAATCTACGCAATGGTCAATTTAGGGAGAGAGGAAGCTGCAAAGAAAAAAAGTTCAAGATTTTCTCAAAAAACACAGGTCCGCTTGGATCAAGGCGAACCTGTGGCGGGTCTTAGGAGATCTTTATCTAATTGACTATGAGCAAGAAGGCATAAGAGTCTCCCTATCGAAAGCAGAACGAGCTTACGCAAATGCCCTGGCTCTCGATTCAGAAACACCAATGGCACTTTTAGGTAAAGGACGTGTGGTCTATTACGAGGGCAATTTGACAGAAGCCAAAAAGATTTTTCAGCGGGTTGTATCAAGAAGCGTTTATCCAAGAGAGCGTGCGATTGCCAAATACTATATTGCTCATATCCTGTGGAAAGAAGGAAAAACACAAGAAGCGGCAAAAATGCTCAGGGACGCCGTTGCTGAGCATCCGAATTCATTCACGGGTGTGGAGGTTCGTTCGCAGTAGTTCTTGTATATAGATAAGACATTTTTCTATTATATAGATAAGGTTCGTTTTTTACTGCTTTACAGCACTTCAGTATTCTTATATCAACTAAGACACACTTAGTTAGATACTGTTTAAGAAGGTAGACGAGGTATAATCACGATATGAGTATCCAACCTACCTACCCATCAGACCCAACACCCGAAGAGGGGGGAGTGATGGAACCCGCCCTCAAGCACGTCCTCTACGGACGCAAACCCATCGGCGCACCCCGACAATACAGCCTCTACGACCTCCACCACGCGATGCTTTCTGTCCTCGTCAACGGCATCCGCTGGCGCGACCTGCCCCGCGACCTGCCCCCGCGACAGGTGGTCTACTACCACTTCCGCCACTGGCAGGCGTTGGGGGTGTTTGAACAGGTGCCGCACGCGCTGGCTTCATGGGCGCGTCGGCGTGAGCGACGCGGGCAGCCCCAAACGGTGGCGGTGGACCGTCAAAGTGTGCCGACCACCACAAAAGGGGGGTGCGTGGCTACGACGGTGGAAAGAAAATCAAAGGGCGCAAGCGACACATCGTGGTCGACTCCCAAGGGAACTTGTTAGGGGTGCAGGTGACGGGTGCGGATGTGTCGGATGCGCGGGGGGCGTCTGCGGTTTTGGAGGCGGTATTGGGTCGGTATCGGTGGGTGTGCGTGTGGTGATAGCGGATGGGGCGTATGATCGGGCGGGTTTGTTGGCGTGGTGGTTGGGGCAGTGGGAGGTGGGTTCAGAGTGTGTCGGTCGTTTTGGGGTAGTGGCTTTGTGGTGTTGTTGCGTCGTTGGTTGGTGGAGCGTAGTTTTGCGTGGTGGTTGTTGGGGTACGGCATGCCGTACCCGTACTTGTTTGTTTTGGTGTTGGGATGTGTTGTGTGTGGTAGAGGAGGCTTGGATTTGGTTGGCAGGGGTACGGCGTCTGATGCGGTATATTGCAAGGGATGGTTCTTAAACAGTCTCTTAGTATGTGCCTTACATGATCAATGCGATTGGGGTAAGATGCGTCCGCCGTTAGTGGAGGCTACAGTGGCATGCTTAGATGGCATTTTGCGTGTCCGCTTAGATGGAAGTATTCAGTGGGTGCACGTGCCGAGGCGGTGGTTTGTCTGCAGGGATGACGGGGCTCTAACGGGGTCTCGCGATCCGTGGCGACTGATGAGCGACATCCCGTGTCCTGCTGATATTTGCGATGACACAGATTGCTAAAGCAGGGGATACTATTATGGAACGTAAAGCAGCTTATACACTTGCTTTTATAGGAGGTTGGTTCACGGGTATTTTTATTCAGTATATTGGTGCTGTAATAAATGTTATTCTATTTTCTAAAATCTCACAGATTGAATTTACAAAGGACGATTTTTTAGTTTGTTAAGCCAGTATGGTGATTTTGCACAGAAATATGCTACCACCTATTCATTGTGGATATTATGGATACTTATTAGTTGGATTGTGGAATGGTTCATGCGTAAGTCGGTTTTAAATAGTTTGTCTAAATATATTTTAATAACAAATTTGTTTTTATTGTTTTTGATTTCATCATTCATTTAATCAATTGCTTTATATCATTATCGAATTAATAATTATTGGTATCTTATTATGATACCTGTTTTATTTTTTATGATTCAATTTTGCATGTCTTTAGGTTTTGCCCAATGGTGGATTCGAGTTAAAGACATTGAGTAGATAAACGATTATCTTTTGTTCAAGTGCCTGCTCGACATCCGTTGCGTCCAGATAACTCTCTACCGAGTAGTCTGCCCGCATGCGGTCGTCCAATAGATGGTTGAAAATCTTACCTATCGCTGGGGTAGGCGCCCTGTGCGAATGTAGTAAAAGCCCAGCATCGTACGCACACCCTCGTGGGTGCGAGGCTCGGCTCCCTCCAGCAAGAACAATGCCCGTGCCGCCCAAAGAGCCGCATAGCAGGCATCCGAGACAGCCTCCTCATAAAATCCCCCTCGGTACAACAGCCACGCCGCCTTCAGGCGTTCCTGCGCCCTGTAGAATGTCATAAAGTGCGTCGACCGCAGGGGATTTCCGATCGGGCAGCATGATGAGCAGATCGTAATCGGAGTCTGGGTGTGCTGTACCTCTGGCTCGCGAGCCATAAAGCAGTATCAAATCGGGGAGCGGGTGCAGCTGACTGGCATGCTCCACGAAATAGTGCAAGGCGGCATCGCCCTGCAAACGAGTGGGCAACCTGCGTGCCTGCAGCGCCTCAAGCTTTACAGAGTGCTGTCCCGATGGCTTTGTCGCCTGCATTGCAAGAAGGAGTATACCTAAGGGGGTGTGTTTCTGATTGCTTTCCTGATGTTCTTTGCCCACCGATATGTGTCCTCGAAATTGCTATTGAGTGGATGCTGAATTCAGGCAGCGTGGGGCGACGGGGGAATCCCGTCACCCCGCTGTGTTCATGGCATGCGGAACATTACGAGCGTTTCGAAGACCTTGTCTTCCACCTGGCGCAGCACGCGCAGGCGCACCCTTTGACCGCTCTTGAGGTTATTGACAGCCTGTTCGAACTCGCTGGGCGAGTTGATGGGCTTGTCGTTGAGGGCGATAATCAGGTCGCCCACTTGCAAGCCTCCTTCCGCCGCCGGGCTGTCCCGGTCGATCTCCGTCACGAACGCGCCCTGCTGGCGCTCAAATGCCCGGCGCATATCTTCGGGAATGGTGCCGACGCGAATGCCCAGTTTCTCCAGCGCGGTTTGTGCGCCCACTTCCGCCTTGCCGCGCACGGGAGGGGCTTTCACATCTTCAGGATGGGTGGTCAGTTTGACGGAGACGGTAAGCGTGCGTCCACCGCGCACAATCTTGAAGCGTGCCTCGGTGTTGGGCCCCTTCTCGGCAATCATGTCGCGCAAGGCGACCTGGTTTTCGATGGGCTTGCCGTCCATCTCGATAATCACATCGCCTGCCTGGATGCCTGCTTTATCGGCGGGTGAGTCACGCTCCACCTGCACGACCAATGCGCCGCGCTCTACTTTCAGCTCCTCCTTCATTTCGGGTGTCAGGTCGTCCAGCCCCACACCGAGGTAGCCCCGTACATAGGAGCCTTTCTCGATGAGCTGGCGGATAACCCCCTTCACCCGATTGACGGGGATGGCGAAGCCGACGCCCACATTGCCGCCTGTCAGCCCACTCACGATGGCGGTGTTGATGCCGATCACTTCGCCGCGTGTGTTGACCAGCGGACCGCCGGAGTTGCCGCCGTTGATCGCGGCATCGGTCTGGATTAGATCGGGATAGAAGCGTGGCATGTCCGCACCACTGATCACCTCGCGGCGACCAATCGCGCTCACGATGCCCATCGTGACGGTCTTCTCCAGTCCGAACGGGCTGCCGAAGGCAAACACGATTTGACCGGGTTTGACTGTCGAGGAATCGCCCAGTACTGCGGCAGGCAGGTTCTTGCGATCGACCTTGACCAGCGCGATGTCCATATTGGGTGCGCGCAGCACCGTGCCGTTCGCCTTGCTGCCGTCCGCGAAGGTAACCTCCACCTCGTCTGCGCCGCTGACCACATGGTCGTTGGTCAGGATATAGCCGTCGCTGCGGATAATCACGCCGGAGCCTTCGCCCCGAATCACGCGTGGCGGTACGAACTCAAAGAACTGGCGCAGTTCGTCGTCGGGGATGCGGAAGCCGCGGAAGAACTCACGCATGTCATCCTCGCCTGGCAGGCGCCGCTGGGGCAGCCGCTTGGTGACTTTGATGTGCACGACGGTTGGCTGCACCGTTTCAACAAGGCGTGAAAGTGCCGATTCGAGGCTGACAAGCGTGGTACGTTCCTGTGGAGTGAACGCGACGGTTGCTAAACGCTCTTGCGCAATCGCCCCTAATGGGGAGCGCAGCGCCAAAACCGCGCCAACACCCACTATGCCCAAAGTGATCGCTATTAGCCACCATCGTTTCATCGTCTCTACCTCCTTGTCGGAATAGTCTGACTTATCAGATAGGTTTTCATCGGGGTTGCAAATCAAAGAGGGGCTGCAGTGTGCCCGTTGTACCCCACTTATTCTCGACGACAGGCATAATTGCTGGGTTCGGTGGGAGAGGCGCGAATGGGTCCGGGGAGGTCAGGATTACAGGGGTATGCCCGGGCACCGAAGGAGGGGTCATGATAGGATTGGTTTCGGATCGCCTAAAGAGGGGAAAGGAGAAACTTCTTTTCGGATAGGAACTGGTCAGCGGGGTAACTAATGCATCACTCTGAACGGGTTGCGGTGGGTTATTCTCGTCGCGTGGGGTGAGCCAGATTACCAGGGCGATGGCGGCGGCGCCCCACGCGTAGCGCCACCAGCGCGTATGGAAGAGCGTTCGTCGCGGCGCACGCGGCACCGCGCGATACTTTTGGATACGCTGCAGGATCACCTCCTCCCCTCTAAGCGGTCTCATGGTGGGCAGATGTCGAATCAGATGCTTCACTTGTCGAAGCGTGTCATACTCGGCGGAGCACTCCATGCAGTTCTCTAAATGTACGCGAATCCGCTGTTGCTCAATGCCCGTCAGTTCCATATCGATGTACGCCGAAAGGTGAGCCTGAACATACCGACAATTCATTTCAAATCACCTCGCTCAAAGAGTTCTGGATAACGCTTCAACAGGTAATCTCGCAGTTGCTTACGCCCACGGTGGATGCGTGAGCGCACCGTGCCGATGGAGGTGCCCATCATCTCGGCAATCTCTTCGTAGGAATGCCCTTGGATGTCCGCCAGCAAAACGGCGGTGCGGAAATCGGGTGGCAGATGCTGCAGTCCTTCGTGAATAGCGTCGACATACACTTTGTCGAGCGCTATTTCTAAGGAGGTCGGTCCTGGGTCGGGGATATCGAGGGTGGTGCCTTCTTCGCCCTCTTCGGTTTGCTGTGGTTCATCCAGAGAGATGGTCTTCAGCCGCCCCCGCCGACGATATTCGTCGATATAGAGGTTCACCATGATGCGGCTGAACCAGTTCATGAAGGGCATGCTTCGATCGTAGCGATCGAAGAAGCGGTAGGCGCGCAGGAAGGCATCCTGCACCAGATCTTCCGCATCGGCGGCATTTCCAGTGAGGCGGTAGGCAAGGTTATATGCCTGGCGGTAATAGCGACGCACCAGCTCGTCGAACTCGCGCTGAATTTCGTCTTCCATGGATTTCGCTGCCGCCGTATAGACCATTCCCGCCTCCATCAGGGGGATTCTACGGTGGTGGATAGCGAGAAGTTCCCATCAGCGGCTGTGCTTCCCTCCTCGTTTCGATTAGACGCTTGATGAGTATACCATGTTTCATCATCGTCGGACTCCTCCACAGCGGCTGACCTCATAGCGGTAGACCTCTGCCAGTCCACGATAGGGATTGTTCTCCCAGGCGCGTTTGAGTTTCGTGACGGCGAACTTGAGCGTTTTGGCGACCCCTTGCTTTGTAATGCCGAGTTTTTTGCCAATCTCTTGCAGGGTCCAGCCGCGGAGATACTGCTCGCACACATAGCGCTGGCGGGGGGTGAGATCAGCACAATCCAGCATCGCCTCGATCTCGACCTGTTCGAAGTATTCAACGGCGGTATCCGGCAGCGCGATGTGCTCGCCCAGCTCTATGTGGCGACGACGGTGGCGGCGCAATTTGCGCTCGAACGAGTCCTCGCGCGTGAACGGGTACTCCCCGTTGCGCTCCGAAGCGATCACAAAGTCCCGATCCATTGGCTCCTTCGGTTCCATCGTCATAACCTCCACTTCTGAAGGACAAATGGTAGACATTTGTATACCATTTGAGGGGCAGGATTCCTGCCAGGGAGCGCGAAAAAGGAGGTTGTGCCTACCAGAAAGAGCTTACAGGAGACTTTTGCGCCTAACAGCACTTGCTACGGCTGTGGACCCGCAAACCCGAGGGGTTTGCGTATTCAGAGCTTTGCCGAGAACGACGAAGTGGTGGCGGAGTGGCAGCCGGAGCCGCACCATGAGGCGTTTCCGGGCGCATTGAATGGTGGGATTATTGGCACGCTGCTCGATTGCCATTGCAACTGGGCAGCGGCTTATCATCTGATGAAGGTGCAGGGGTTGGATCGCCCCCCGGCGACCGTCACGGCGGAGTATCACATTCGATTGCTGCGTCCCACGCCGACGGATGCACCGGTGCGTCTTGTGGCGCGTCCGGTGGAAGTTCAAGGCAATCGAGTGGTGGTGGAAGGGGAGCTACTTGCGAAGGGGCGGGTATGTGCCACCTGCCGTGGGGTGTTCGTCGCGGTGTCGCCTGGTCACCCTGCTTATCATCGGTGGGATTAATTGCTCCTTTTTACCCCGTTGGAGCGTATAATCTAATATGGAGGCTCAAAATGACGATTCATCGCTTAATGTACTGGCTGTTCGTGGCGGTTGGGATGGTGTTGTTTGCCACCGTTGGCTTCCTGCTGACCGATCCCTTTTTGCGGGCGGTGAGCCAGCGCTGGGGTGAGGATGTCATGCTTTCGCCTCTGTGGACGCGCATCGGCTTCACCACGGCGGGGCTGTTATTGGGCATCCTGGTGGGCAATCATGGGTTTGAGCTGCTTTCACGGGTAGCGCAGCATCTGGAGGAGGCGGAGCCAGATGAAAAACTTGCGATCGGACTGGGGTTGCTTTCGGCTGCGATTATCACCTTTGCGCTCTATCCGCTGCTGTTTGCGATTGGGGGGGCGCGTCTGGGCTGGGCGCTTACCCTGCTCGCCTTTGTGGTGCTGGTTTATCTCAGCGTGGTCAGCTTTTTGAGCATGAAAGAGTATCTGCCCATCACGGCGCAGATGGCGCGTCGCTCGCGCGGGATTAAGGTGCTGGATACCAGTGTGATTATCGACGGACGCATCCGCGACATTTGGCGTGCGGGCTTTCTGGAGGGGCGGCTGTATGTGCCTGGTTTTGTGCTGGACGAGCTACAACATATAGCCGATTCGGAGGATCCGCTGCGTCGCGCTCGTGGGCGGCGCGGGCTGGATGTGCTCAAGCAGCTTCAGCAGGAAGCCGATCTGGAGGTGCGCACGCATGACCGCCTTGCGCCCCCTGCCAGCGATGGGGTGGATGGACGGTTGGTGCGCCTTGCCAAAGCGTTGCGAGCGGATATCGTCACGAACGATTACAACCTGAACCGCGTGGCGGAGCTGCAGGGCGTGCGGGTGCTGAATATTAATGAGCTGGCGGAAGCTGTGCGTATCCATGTGCTGCCTGGCGAGGAGCTGACCGTGACCCCTATTCGCGAAGGGCAGGAACCCGATCAGGGAGTCGCCTATCTGGAGGATGGCACGATGGTCGTGGTCGAAGGGGGTCGTGCTTACATTGGGCAGGCGATCGATGTGGTCGTCACCAGCGTATTGCAATCGGCGCGAGGCAAGATGCTCTTTGCCGAGCCGAAAGAGTGGGCGGAATCGACGGAGGGTGGCGGTGAATACGGTTCACGCGCTTATCGTGGCAGCAGGAAGGGGCGAACGGTTCGGTAGTGCGGATAAGCTATGGCGCCCCCTGTTGGGCAAGCCCCTCTGGTGGCATGCCCTTTGGCGACTGCTTGTGCATCCGCAGGTGTTGGGGGCAACCCTTGTCGTTGCGCCCGGTGCCGAATCCCTCTTTGAAACCGAACTTCATTCCATGGCGAGTCGTGAAGGGCTGGGGGTAGGCGATGAAAAGCAGGTGCAGGTTTGCGGCGTTGGCGGGGCAACTCGGCAGCAGAGCGTGTATCATGGGCTAAAGCATGTGCCGCACGAGGCGGGCTACATCGCTGTTCATGATGCCGCGCGCCCGCTCGTCTCGCATGCGCTGATTGACCGTCTTCTTGCCTGCGCCTTTCACTATGGTGCTGCCATCCCTGTGCTGCCTGTTCACGACACGCTGAAACGCCTCGTCCCCCATGATCCCCAAGAGAGTGAGCCGCCACGAGTGGAGCAAACAATTCCTCGCGATAGGCTCTATCGTGTCCAGACGCCGCAGCTGTTCCGTGCCGACTGGCTCCGCGAAGCACATCAGCGCGCAGTCGACGCTGGCTACGAGACCGCCACCGATGATGCCAGCTTGCTGGAATGGGCAGGCTATTCCGTTTATACTGTGCCTGGTGATCCGTTCAATATCAAAATCACCACTCCGGAGGACTATGCCATGCTCGTGCGTCTGACCGAAACACCTTGCCAGACCCGCGTTGGAATCGGGTATGATATACATCCCCTTGTGGAGGGACGCAGACTTATTCTTGGAGGTCTGGAAATCGAGCACGCGCTGGGACTAAAGGGGCACTCGGACGCTGATGTGGCGTTGCACGCGATTTGCGACGCGCTGCTGGGCGCCGCCGCGCTGGGCGACATCGGGCGGCACTTTCCAAACACCGACCCGCGCTGGCAGGGTATTAGCAGCCTTGAACTGTTGCGACAAGTCCACCAGATGCTCCAGCGACATGGTTGGCAGATTGTGCATATCGATGCGACCCTGTTGGCAGAAGCACCGAAGCTTGCGCCCTATATCCCAGCGATGCGCGCACGGATCGCGGAAACGCTTGGCATCCAGTCTCATCAGATCAGCCTGAAGGCCACTACGAACGAGGGCATGGACGCCGTCGGTGAAGGACGCGCCATCGCCTGCCATGCCGTCGCCATGCTCCAGCGAATGGAACTGGAGCCTCACACCTGAACTGACAGGAGGAACCACTATGGCAAAGCGCAAGCGCAAAGAGACCGAGATCGGCGAGATGACTATTCGCAGTCCGCACGACGAGCTGCCAGCAGACGCCAGAGCCTATATCGAACGCAAATTAAAGAAGCTCACGCGATTTTTTCACCGCATCCTCTGGATTGAGGTGACGCATCAGTTCCAACGCGGGCAGCATATCGTTTCGATTCATCTGGAAAGTGCGGATGGGCACCGCTTCCACTATGAGGAGCGCGCTGCCGAGCTGCGTATGGCGGTGGATGCCGCCGTGCAGGGTTTAGAGCACCAGCTCGCGCGTTACAAAGAGCGGTTGCAACGCGGTGCGAACCGCCTCACGCGTGAAGCCCTCGGTGCCCTGCCTTCTGAAGCGGCGGAGGAATCGATGGAAGTCAATCCTGTGGTGACGCGCACGCGCGTCGTGAATCTCAAGCCGATGCCCGTGGAAGAGGCGCTGCTGCAAGCAGAGCTGGAGCAGGAGCCGTTCTATGTGTTCTATGATGGTGATTCCGACTCGATCTGCGTGTTGGTGCGCTTAGAGCCGGGCAAGTATGAATTGCGGGAGTACGCCATCTAAGCTCGGCTTGGAGCGCAGGCAGGATTGGGAAGCACCTAATGCTGGTCGTTGGGGTCAGGCATCCGTGGTGCTGCCGATTGGGTCTGCAACAAGTGGTTCAACTGCTCCTCAAATGCGGGGAGGCTTTCTACTACAGCCGCTAAATGGCAGAGGGCACGGAGGGCCTCGCTTGATTCCACCTGCCGCACCTTTTGCTGAAGTGATTCGTCCACCTGCCCGAATCGTCCCTCCAGGAACCCGATAACCGCTTCCTGGAGGCCGTGTTGTAAGCCTTGTTGCAAGCCTTGTTGTAAGCCTTGTTGTAAGCCTTGTTGTAAGCCTTGTTGTAAGCCTTGTTGTAAGCCTTGTTGTAAGCCTTGTTGCAAGCCTTGTTGTAAGCCCTGCTCAAGTCCTTCCTTGAGACCCTGCTCTCTTCCTTCTTCCAGGCCCTGCTGCAACCCTCGCAAGATAGCGGCACGCTCGAAGCTGGTCAGGTAGCCGACCTGACCCTCTTCGCGCAGCTCCCGCAGATACTGCTGATAGACCTCTTCTAAACTCTCTGGCAGTTTCATAAACCAATCCAGTAGCCGAAATAGCTGAACGGCTACACTCGTATTATACCCTCGATCGGCAAGCAGGCGAGTCAAGCGGATCTTTTCACCCAGCTGCAACTCTGGGGTACCACGCGTGCGTAATGCACGGAGATATGCCAGAACCACCAGTGCAAAGGGGTTCGGGCTGGTTTCCAGCGCGTTTTCGTCCAGCTCAATTAGCTTGAAGATAGGGAAACGGAACTGCACTTCGCAACCAGCCAGCCCGTAGTGATATTCCTGCGGACGCCAGTTCGGATCATCATCAGCGAAGATAGCCACACTCACCACGGGACGGCGGAAGTGGATCCAGATGCGCGCATGGTAGGCGAACATGCGTTCACCAAACTCCGTTTCAGGCTGCGCCTGAACCTCCAGATGAATAAGAATCCACTGCTCGCCACCTTCTTTCAGGTAAACCTGGACCAGTTTATCTACGAATTGGCGCCGAGTGCGGCTTTCGGGTAGGAGGCGTTGCAGCTCGTTTTCGAGAAAGGTGAAGCCGCGCGACCAATCGACGAGGGCATGGAGGTGCGGGAAGCACAGTTCGATGCACGGCTCCAGAAAATGCTCCAGCGCCTCCTTCCACGGGCTATCGTAATCAGCGGAGCGCCGTGCCACCGTTCAGGCAGGGATTACACTCACCCGACGGCGGTGGCGCGGGCCCTCAAAGCGCACATAGCCGTCCACAAGGGCGAACAACGTGTCGTCCTTGCCACGCCCTACATTCAGACCCGGATGAAAGCGCGTGCCACGCTGACGCACAATGATATGTCCTGCACGCACAAACTCGCCGCCAAACTCCTTCACGCCCAGAAACTTGGGATTGCTATCCCGACCGTTTCGCGTGCTGCCACCGGCTTTCTTGCTTGCCATAAACTCCACCTCCTTCTGCCATGGGATTATACCCCATTGGAGCCGTCCGTCACGCAAACCATTGCAGCCAGAGGGGCAGTAAAGCGAGTGACGCCACTGCCGAGACCACCACGACCGCGGTTGCCAGCTCCGGCTCAGTCTGATATACCGAGGCGTAGACTGCGCTGACCATTACGGAGGGCATCGCACTTTGCAATAGCAGGGCGCGCTCCGCAAAATCGGGTAAGGCAGCAACATGAAGCATGCCCCAGACCAGCAGAGGCATTAGCAAGCACTTGAAAGCAACGATCAGCACCAGTGCACGCCAACGTGCCCCCACGGTATGCCAGCGTACCATCGCCCCGATGGTGAGCAGCGCGAGTGGCACCGTCATTTGAGCCAGTCGCTCCAAAGTAAAGAGCAGCAAGTTGGGCGGTTGCCAGCGGGCAAGCATCAGCCCATACCCGACGAGGGTCGCCCAGAAAACGGGCATGCGTCCAAGCCGGCGGAGGCTCTCCCACCACTCGAAACCATTCCCCGTCTTGCCATAGCGTGCCAGCACCGCAATCCCGACGGAGTTCACCATCAGTGCAGTGACGCCCATGTCGAAGGTCACGGCTGCAGCCACCGTATCGGTTTGATCGGGGTAGAGCGCGGCGATCAGCGGTGTGCCAAGGAACCCCGTATTGCCCAGCGTGCCCGAGATCATCAGCACGCCCTGTGTGCCTGCGCGTAATCGGAATAACCTGCCAAGCAACCATGCCAGTAGCATGCCCACGCCTGTGACAAGCAGTCCCAACAGCCAAATGCTCAACAGTGCAGAAGAGAAACGCGCTCGCACCAGCGATTCCACCACCAGCGCAGGGAGTGGAACTGTCACAATAAACCCTGGCAGCCAGCCAATATGCGGCTCTCTCAATACGCCCGCCCGGCGTAGTATCCAGCCCAGCACGAGCATCAGAAAGAACATTCCCACCAGACGCTGAGCCTCGCCGTTAATCATCGCGTATTGTAGGGGAGACCCACCTGCCCCGCTGACATGGGAGGGAGAGGTAGCCGAATCAGGGTGGCACCAGGGGGCACTGGGTCAGGCAGGCGACAGGTAAACAGCAGCACCTGCATATACTGCGCAATGCGGGTGAGCAGCTCCATTGCCGCCAGCAAACGCGCCTCATCAAACGCGAGAAACGGGTCATCCAGAAGCAAAGGCACACGGCGATCGCCTGTCAGGGCATCGGACAGACCCAGCCGACATGCAAAGTAGATTTGGTCCAGCGTGCCCGCACTCCAGCCCACTTCACGCGGCTCCGCGTCGAGCCAGTCGTCCGCTTCAGGATGATAAACCTGAAAAAGTAATCCGTCACCTAATTGCACCTTTGTGTATCGCCCGCAGGTAAGCGCGGGCAGATAGGCAGCGATACGCGGCTGTAACATCGAGCCGAGGTCGCTCAGATAGCGACGATTTGCCTCCTTCAACAGTTCGCGCGTCATCTGCAACAGTTCAACCCGCTTCTGCAGATAAGCGTCCTGCTCCTCCAGCGATTGCAGCTGCAAGCGCAGTTCTTCTGGGTCATGCTCCAGATGGAGCGTTTGCAGCGCGCCTTCTATGCGCAGTTTTTCCTGAACCATCTGTTCCCGCGCCTGTTGCAGGGCTTTTAGCTGCTGTTCGCGTTGCAGCCACTCCTCGGCATGTCTGGCAAGTAGTTGCTGCGCCATAGGGTCTTGCTGCAGCTCGGTTGCCAGCGCGAGTTCTCGCCGGGCAAGCGTTTGTAGTTGATCATGGAGTTCGTCGGGGTCGTGTGCCTGAAGTAGTCCTGCACGCCGGTTCAGCAACGCTTCACACTTGTCCAGTTGCCGCTGTACCTGAAGCACTTGCTGCCGGGCACGCTCGTGCTGTTGTTGAAGGTGCTGGTGCTCGATCTCGCGCAGGCTGGGGGAGCGCCAGAGCAGGGCAATCAGTATCGTAGCAACGCCCAGCCCTGCCATGATGCCCCCCAGCAAGCCACTGATGAAGATGAGGGACACGCCCGTCAGGATCAGCGCAACCCCGGCAATGCCTAACCCGACACGCCACCGCTGTCGTCCCGTGACTTGTGCCCTGAAAGATTCCAGCTGGTTCAGTTGTTCGGCAGTGAGCTGTTCCTCGCGTTGAGCCGCTTCGTGTTGCTGCTGCAGAACAGTTCGGAGCTGCTCCCAGGGTCCTTCATGTCCGCTCTCTGCTTTTAGCTGTTGCAGCTCAAGCTCGATGCGTTCAATGGTGTCCTTTACACGCTGCAGGCGTTCTGCTTCCCTGCGCACCTCCTCCAGCTCGGTTTGCTGCGTCGCAAGGGAGCGCCACCGTTGTAAAATCGCTTCCTCTTGCTCGATACGGTGCTGGTTCTGCTGAATTTGCTCGGCAAGCTCGCGCAAGCGCTGGCGATACTGCTGCTGGCGCGTGGCAACCGCTTGCGCTTCCTGAAGCTGGGCGATAAGAGCCTGTCGCTGCTGGCGGACGGTTTCGCACTGTTTCTCAAACTTATTCACCTGCTCCTGCAGCTGCTTTAAAATGCGTTCCAGATCGGTCATCAGGGCGTTTTCGTGCAGTTGTTGCTGCAGCGAGGCAAGGCTCTTTTTGTCGGTGGCGATTGCGCTCAGCTCCCGCTGACGGATGCAGGCGGTGGCGAGGTAGACCTCACGGGGCACGCCCCAGAGTTCTTCCCAGAAGCGCAAAGCGTCTTTGCCTTCTCTTGCCTTTTCATTATCCCTAATTATGCATGTGGAGCCTCGCGTAGGGTCCTCAAGGAAGTAGCACTTGCGAATGGAGATTGTCTGTTCACCGTTGAGGAGTTCCAGCTCCAGCTCCCAGCCACTGGTGTGTCCCCAACGGACACGCTCACGCAGCTCTTGCGCAGTGCTGAACGGGTTCGCATAGAGTGCATCCAGCAGCGCACCAAGCAGCGTACTTTTGCCCGACTCGTTGGAACCTGTGATGATGTTAAGTCCTGCTCCAAATTCACAGTTGAACTCGTGGAACCGCCGATAGCCGCGCAGCTGCAGGCGTTGAAAGCGTATCATAGCCGCCCTCCCCGCAGCAGATAAAGCCCCAGTTGCAGCACCTCGTCGAGCAACTCTGCGGATTGCCCCGCCTGCGTTTTTCGTTCTGCCACAACCGAGGCGAACACCTGCTCAAAAGGGTTTTCTGGTTGCAGCGCGCCCATTTGAAAGGTGGGAATAACCTTGAGCCAGAGGCAGAAAGGTTGCAATCGTTGCTGTATCTCGTACGCATCCAGCGGCTCCGAACCACTCCAGCGTCCAGTGAGGCGAATCTGCACGACCGTTTCAGGCGTCAGCTGAGCGCGAACGGTATCGATGAGGTGCTGACTGCTGTCAAACTGGGCAACATCGAGCGTGAGTTCTGCGCCACTGTCGGGGTAGCGTGCGGAGCCGACAGGGGTCGGCTGCACTTGCGCGGGCTGGCCTTGCACCAGCTCCACCACCAGCACACAACCGGGCAAGCGTTGATTGGGCAGAATCATCTCTGGCGCGCCGCTGTACCAGCAGGTGACACCGCCTTGCGAGAAGTCCTGTGGCGAGTGCCAGTCGCCCAACGCAATATAGTCTAACTGGCTTCGGGCAATCATCTGTGGGGTTAAGTCACCGCGTCCATCGGGGGTTGGCATGGAGCCGTGTAGCAGGGCGATTTGATAGGGTGCACCGTTTGGCTCACGCATCAGCAGGCGCTCCCATTCGCGTATGGTGCCAGCGTGGCCGGCAGCGATGCTTAGTTCCAGCGCAGGCAGTTGATGACGCTCCGCCCGTGGCAAAAAGTGGAGGTTCGAAGGCAGCGGATGCTCTTGAAACGGGTGATGCTCTGCAGGGTCATGGTTGCCGGGGATGACCACCACTGGCAGGCGAGTTGCGCTCAACCGATCGAGGGCGCGCTGCACCCACTGGCGTGCCACCCGCGGCGAGTCGAACAGGTCGCCCGCGATCAAAATCGCCTGGCATTCATGCTGGTGAGCGCTCTCTATCGCTTTTTCGAGGGCGCGGAGCAGGCGTTGCTGATGCTCGTGGGCGCGTTCACCCAGATAGTCAAACGCGCGTCCCAGATGCACATCCGCCATGTGCAAAAGTCTGACTGCCATCCCTGCCCCTGAATGCCGCTCGCATTATACCCCCGAAAAAATTCTCCGATAAGGTACAATCCGTCGCTGATGGATGCAATAGACCAGCAACTGGCGGTTCTGAAGCGCGGGGCAGAAGAGATTATCACCGAAGAGGAGCTGCAAGCAAAACTTGCGCGTGGCAAGCCGTTGCGCGTTAAGCTCGGTATCGACCCGACCGCGCCCGATGTGCATCTGGGCTGGGCGGTCGTGCTGCGCAAACTACGCCAGTTTCAGGACTTTGGGCATATGGCGTGTCTGATTGTGGGCGATTTCACTGCGATGATTGGCGACCCGACTGGCAAATCTAAAACTCGGCGCCAGCTGCCCCGTGAGGAAGTGATGGTATATGTCGAAAAACTCAAACCGCAACTGTTCCGCATTCTGGACCCTGAGCGCACCGAACTCTACTACAATGCCGACTGGCTTGGCAAAATGAGCTTTGCCGAGGTGATCCAGCTTGCCAGCAAGTACACCGTTGCCCGCATTCTGGAGCGCGATGATTTCGCCACCCGATTGGCAACGGGGCAGCCCCTCGGAATGCACGAAATTCTCTATCCTCTGTGCCAAGGCTACGATTCGGTGGCAATTCAGGCCGATGTGGAGTTGGGCGGCAGTGACCAGCGATTTAATAATCTGGTCGGGCGTGATCTACAGCGCGAGTTTGGGCAGGAACCCCAGGTGGTGTTCCTGATGCCCCTGCTCATCGGGCTGGACGGTAAGGAGAAGATGAGCCAGTCGCTGGGCAACTATATTGGCATCAGCGAGCCGCCCGATCAGATGTTTGGCAAGGTGATGAGCCTACCCGATGAGTTGATGACCCACTACTTTGTGCTGTGTACGGAGGTGCCTTTGGAGGAAGTGCAAGCGCTGGAGCGCGACTGGCGCGAGGGGCGTGTTAATCCCCGCGATGTGAAGCGGCGATTGGCACGCGAGATTGTTGCCCTCTATCACGGGATGGACGCGTCACAGCGTGCCGATGAACAATTCATGCGTATCTTCTCGCAACGCGAGCTGCCCACCGAAGCGCCCGAAGCCTCCATTCCGATGCATTTGCTGCGCGAAGATGGCACTATCCCGCTGGCCGCGCTCATTGCCGCGATCGGGTTGGCATCCAGCAATTCGGAGGCACGACGCATTATTCAGGGTGGTGGTGTGGAGCTGGACGGAGAGCGTATTCGCGACCCGAATGCCCACTTGACGCCTGATCAGCTTGCTGGACGCCTGTTGCGCGTGGGCAAGCATCGCTTCGCCCGCCTTATCCCGACGGAATGAGCCGGGCAATCCCCTCCAACCGCTGGGTCATCCCGTGTGTGCTGGCGGTGACGGTGTTTGTGCATTACATCGACCGCAATAACATGGCGATTGCCATGCCGCAGATTGCCGCCGATTTCGGCTGGAGCGAGCGTGAAATCGGTGCGAAAGGGCAGTTCTTGATGGGCGCATTCTACTTTACCTTCGGGCTGATGCAAATTGTGCTTAGCCCGCTTGCGGAGCGATTCGGTCCCAAACGCAGCCTGATGCTTGCCATTACGGGCTTCTCGCTCTGCACCATCCTGATGTATCCTCTGGGTGGCTCGTTGCTGGTGTTGATCGGGCTGCGACTCTTGTTGGGCACGGCGGAAAGCGTGCATATGCCGATGAACAGTGCGATTGTCAGTCGCTGGTTCGCTCCCCATGAGCGGGGGCGCGCCAACTCCATCTATGGTGCGGGCATTCTTGTCGCATTGATGACCGCGCCGTGGCTGATTGTGCCGCTGACGGAGCGGTTTGGCTGGCGGTTAACTTTTGCGCTGCTGGGGCTGGCGGGGCTAATCATTTCGCTGCCCCTGGTGGCGCGCTACATCGAAGATCAGCCCCCTGACTGGCGCCCATCCGCATCCTCAAAACAGATCACCTTTCTGCGGGATGGGCGGCTATGGCTCTATATCCTGGCAGGTGTCTTCAATGCCTTCTGCGTGTTTGGCGTGCTGAACTGGTTGCCTACCTATCTCACCCACACGAAGGGAATCGCCTTCTCTGCACTGAGCTTCCCGCTCTTTGTCGTGTTTCTTGCAGGGGTTGTGGGGATTCTGAGCTGGGCGGTGGTGGGTGATCGAACGGGGCGGCGCGTGGAGCTTGCCAGTGCAGGGCTTTTGCTGGATGGTGGTGTGGTCTGGGGGACGGCGTATGTCCATTCTCCTGCGATGGTTGTTGGGCTGTTTGCGTTGGCGGTGTTCCTGCAAAGCACCTACAACGCGCAGGAATTTGCCACCTTGCAGCAGCTGCTGCCCCCAGAGCGTGTGGGTGCGGGGACAGGGCTATATAATGGGTTGACTGTGTTGCTTGGTGGAGTGGGTGGATCGTTCATTCCCGGCACGCTGGTCAGCCTCACGGGCAGTTTTCAGATTGGCATGCTGAGCTTGGTGGGGGGTGCATGGTGTGTCGCCTTACTTATGGCAGGATTAAGCATCTGGCTCGTGAAGCGTTAAACCTATGCGAATTCATGCTCGGGCTGAGTTCGTCCTGACAAGGTAGAATTGAGGAGGTGATCAGCGATGGCAGTCACAACTCCGGTGATAGAGCGCAAGAAGGTCAGCTGGGACGAGTATCTCAGCCTGCCACTCACGCGCTACGAAATTATCGATGGCGAGGTGATCGAATTGCCCACACCTACTCTAAAGCATCAGCGTATCGTTATGCGCTTAAGCCTTAAAATCAGTGACTTCGTTACGAAAAAGAAATCAGGAGAACTGTTTCCAGCCCCCTTTGACTTTGTGATTCGGCGTCAGCCGTTGCGCACACGCCAGCCAGACCTGTTTTATATCTCCTACGAGCGTGCAGGCGATATGAGCGCGCTGATGGAACAGTCCCGACTGGAGATGGCCCCCGATCTGGTGATTGAGGTGCTTTCGCCCTCAGATACCTATAGCGCTTGGCGAGAAAAGTTGCACGATTATCATGCGCTGGGTGTACCTGAGGTGTGGGCAGTGGATCTTGAGAAGCAGGAGATTGAGGTGTTAGTGCGTGAGGAACGAAGCTATGGCTCGCTGGGCTGGTTCTCGGGCGATGAGCCGATTCAGTCAAGGGTGTTGCCTGAGCTTCAGTTGATCCCCAAAACCCTGTTCGAGGAGTAGTTGACCGTTTTCGCTGAAGGATGGCTACCCGGCGCAGTATCAGGCGATGGGGGTTGATTCTGGGTGGAGTGGTACTGAGCGGGTTCGCGCTTTGGCTGGTGTTGCGCGAGCTGCACTGGCTACCATATGCTTCACCCAACTGGGCAGTGATTGAGGCACGAGCGCGCGCCCTGTGTGAGCAACGGGGGTTGCCCTATCCACCACCCCGTCGCCGCGTGGTGGTGCAGAAAGGCGCACGCAAACTGCAACTGTTCAGCGGGCAGACCTTGCTGGGAGAGTATCCTGTCGCGCTTAGCTCACGCCCTGAAGGTGCCAAAGAGCGTGAAGGCGACCGCAAGGTGCCCGAGGGGTCCTATTTCGTTTGCGAAAAGCATCTTAGTCGACGCTTCTACCTTTTTATTGGCTTGAGCTATCCATCCATTCACGACGCGGAACGCGGGATGCAGCAGGGTTTAATTGATAAGCAGCAAGCGGATACGATTCGCGCCGCTATTGAAGCGGGACAGTGCCCTCCGTGGAACACCCCCTCGGTGGGGCGATCGGATTGCACGGCGGCGGTACATGGCGCGATTGGACACTGGGCTGCATCGCGCTTAACAATCGCGATATTGAGACTCTCTATATCTTGCTGCAGGTGGGTGATCCCGTGACGATTATGCCGTGAATCCCTGTCGGGTCAATCGGGTATACTTGCAGCAAGCGGAGGAACGAACGATGCCTTCTATCACGGAAGCGGGCAAAAAACTGATTACGGTCATTCCGGGCGACGGTGTGGGACCCGAGTGCATTCAATCGGCGCTGCGGATTTTGGAAGCGGTCGGTGCGCCCATCGAGTGGGAGATTCGTGAAGCGGGCGCGAGCGTGTTCAAAAAAGGGCTGGAAAGTGGCGTGCCTCCCGAAACCATCGAATCGATCCGTAAGACGCGCGTCGTGCTCAAAGGTCCGCTGGAGACACCCGTCGGCTACGGCGAGAAGAGCGCGAATGTCACCTTGCGCAAACTGTTTGAAACCTATGCCAATGTGCGCCCCGTACGCGAAATGCCCAATGTGCCCACCCCTTACAGCGGGCGTGGCATCGATCTCGTGGTAGTGCGCGAAAATGTGGAGGACCTCTACGCCGGCATCGAGCATATGCAGACGCCGGGAGTGGCGCAGACACTCAAGCTCATCTCGCGCAAAGGCTGCGAGAAAATCGTGCGCTTCGCCTTCGAACTGGCGCGTGCCGAAGGGCGCAAAAAGGTTCACTGCGCCACCAAATCCAACATTATGAAGTTCAGTGAGGGCATGCTGAAACGGGTCTTTGAAGAGATTGCGCCCGAATACCCCGATATCGAAGCGAACCACATTATTGTGGACAATTGTGCCCACCAGCTGGTTAAACGCCCGGAACAGTTCGAAGTGATTGTCACTACCAATATGAACGGCGACATTTTGAGCGATTTAACCTCTGCCCTGATTGGCGGGCTGGGTTTTGCGCCCTCCGCCAATATTGGCAACGAGGTCGCCATCTTCGAAGCGGTGCATGGATCCGCGCCTAAGTACGCCGGCAAAAATGTCATCAATCCGACCGCGGTAATCTTGTCGGCGGTGATGATGCTGCACTATTTGGGTGAATTCGAAGCAGCGGCGACCATCGAGAACGCGCTTCTCTACACTCTGGAGGAGGGCAGGGTGCGCACGGGTGATGTGGTCGGCTATGACCGCTGCAACACCACCACCGAATACACCGATGCAATTATCGCCAATCTAGGCAAGAAGCCCAGCACCACCTTTGTGCGTGAATATCGCCCCATTCGCCTGCCGCAGCTACCGCCTGACCCCGTATATGTGCGTCCGAGCACGCGACGCGTGCTCGGGGTGGATATCTTTGTGGAGAGCGACCTCTTGCCTGAGCCACTGGGGCAGCTGCTGGAAACGCTCGCAGCCGAATCGCCTTTTTACCTGAAAATGATCTCCAATCGCGGCACGAAGGTCTATCCACCCATGGGTGCCATTACCGATGTGGTGGACCACTATCGCTGTCGGTTCCTGCTGCGCGATTCGAAGGGTGAAGCAACGGACGCGCAGATCCTCGATCTGCTGCAGCAGGTTGGCAGTCGCCTGCGCTGGATGCATTTAGAGAAGTTGCAGGAGTTCGACGGCGCGATGGGCTTCACCAAGGCGCAGGGCGAGGACTGAAATCACTCCTCGTGCCTGTTGGGGCGGAACCTATCCGAACCCTAAGTCGTTCCCTCAAATAGAAGGGGAACGACTCGGATGGATCGACGCACATTCCTTGGGCGCGCGGTGGGTTTGCTTCTGGGTCTCTTGACGGTGGCATTAGGCACACCGCTAATAGGTTATTTGCTGGCGCCCCTCCGGCGTCAGGGACGACGCGGAGCCTCCGTCCGCCTGATGGCAGAGGAGGATTTGCCGCTGGAAGGTGAGGTCGCCGAAGTGCCCTATACCATCACCAGGCGGGATGGTTGGCGGGAACGGCGCGAGGTACGGGTTGCTTATGTGGTGAACCTGGGCGCGGAGCTACTCGTGCTCTCCAACAGCTGTACGCACACGGGTTGCGGCGTGCGCTGGGAGGTAAACCAGAGGAAATTCATCTGCCCTTGCCACGGTGGCGAGTTCGACATCCATGGACGGGTGTTGAAAGAGCCACCACCTCGCCCGTTGCGCCAACTCGCCCATCAACTGAAGGAAGGCGCGCTCTGGATTGAGGTGGAAGCGTGATGCTCCGACGATTCTGGCACTGGCTCGACGACCGCAGCGGCATTCAGGCAATACTCCATGCACTGCTCCATGAGCAATTACCCCGCAAAATCGGCTGGCTGCATGTGCTGGGCAGCGGTGCTCTGTTCCTCTTTACGGTGCAGGTGCTGACAGGTGTGCTGCTCGCGATGAACTATGTACCCTCCACCAGCGAGGCGTATGATTCCGTGCAATACATTACGAAGGAAGGCGCCTTTGGCAAGGTGGTGCGCGGCTTCCACTACTGGGGCGCGTCGCTGATGGTGATTGTGGTGGTGCTGCATATGGTGCGCGTGTTTGTGATGGGGGCGTACAAGAAGCCACGCGAGTTGACCTGGATGGTCGGTGTAATGCTCTTCGTGCTAACGCTTGGCTTCGCGTTCACGGGCTATCTGCTGCCTTACGACCAGAAGGCATACTGGGCGACCAAAGTGGGTGTGAGCTTTGTGGGTTATGTGCCCTTCGTGGGCGAGCATCTGAAGCGCATTCTGTATGGGGGCAAGACACTGGGTGCACCTACGCTCACCCGATTCTACGCCATCCATGTGCTGCTGTTGCCCCTGCTGACCATTCCGCTCATCGGGTTTCACCTGATGTTGATGCGGCGCAAGGGTGAAATGCCGCCTGGGGCGGAGGCGGACGAAGAGGCGCAGGTGGAGAAACCCATTCCATTCTATCCCTATCAAATGCTGAAAGACCTTGTATTTGCAGGGGTGCTTCTCACCCTGCTGTTCCTGTTGACCTTTGTATGGGGTGTGCATACCGAGTCACCTGCTGACCCCAGCGACAGTCGCTATCTGCCGCGCCCGGAATGGTACTTCCTGCCGCTGTTCCAGCTGGAGAAGGTCCAGATCGGCAAGGTGGTGCTGTTCGGCGGTTCGCGTGTCTGGCTGGGTACGGTGCTAATCCCCGTGCTCTTTGTGTTGCTGCTGTTTGCATTACCCTTTCTGGACAGGGGTCCGTTGCGTCGTCCGCGCCGTCGGCTGCCCATTCTGTTGGGTGCAGGTGCGCTTCTTGCACTGACTATCTGGTTGGGTGTTGATGCGAAAATCGAGACGGATCGGGAACGCGCACGCCTTGTTGAACAGAGCCCCGCGCCTCGCTTCAGCGGGCTGGCAGCCGTCGGGCAACGGCTGGTGTGGATCGCTGCTTGCGCTGCCACCGCGTGGAAGGGCAGGGTAGTCGCAAGGCGCCGGAGTTCGTTCGGCTCGCCCCCGGTGAAACCGCTCATTGGACCTAAGGATCAGCTGATTCTCTATCTGGTGAACCCCAAAGAGACTCATCCAAACACCGTGGCCCACCGCGAAGGAGCTGGGGCTGACCTCGTTGGATCAGCTGGAAGCGGTTGCGGAGTATCTGTTGTATTACAAGCCTATCCCGCGGCATGCGCATAGGGAATAGCGAAGATCGCGTGTGAAAAGGTATACTTTCGGCGATGCGTCGCTGGCAATGGATCGGCTTGATTGGGGCATGGCTCAGCATTGCGCCTGTGGCAATGCTTGGAGCCTTGTTGTGCGGGTGTCCCTCGCTGTCATGCAGTGCTGATGTGGCAGACGAGACACGCCCCTGTTGCCCTGATGCCGTGCCCTTGCCGTCCAGTGGCTGTTCTGCATCAGGTGACTGCTCTCCACTGTGCGACCACTGCTCGGTGTCCTATCTGCAGGCGGCGCCTGTCTGGGTGAACCGTGTCTTTTTCGAACCTGACGCGGTGAGCTTCTGCCCGGTGCCTCTCTTTAGGCTGGCGTTGGATAGGTCGTGGTCTTGGCTATTAGAAGGATCGGAGCGAGCGCGTGGTTCCCAGCGATGCAGCTACCCCAAGATTCCTCGTGCGCCTCCTGTGTGAGTGCAAGACGGACGCTGCAACCTTTCTTGTTTGAATCCATTCCGCGGTCGAAGTGCCGCACAGAATAACCTTAGCACACAGGAGGAGACAGAGCCATGTTCAAAAAGAGCCTGATTTTGGGTATCACCGGCATCCTGATTGGGAGTGCCTGGTCGCAGGACGCCAGTCCGGGCTGTCCTGCATGTGTGGTGATTCAGTCGCAGCAGCGCAGCAATGTTGAGGTGGGCTTTAGCGAGCTGACTGTGCCTCGCGGGCAGCTCAGCTGGTTCACCATCGCCTCCCCCAGCTCGGAGGAGAACCGTTTCCGCACCGCGCTGCGTACGGGCATCACCCCACGGCTTGATGTGGGGCTTGCCTATTCCCATTTCGGCGGGCGCACCACGCTGCTGTTCAGCTATCAACTCCTGCGTCAATCGGAGCGTGTGCCGTTCAGCCTGCTGGGTGGCTACGGGTTCTCGTCCGCCTACACGCGCGAGAATGAAGGCTCCTATCTGATGGGCGTACGCGCTGAGGGCAACCTGTCGCTGATGTTGGGCTGGCAGCGCTTGCGCAATGGGCGTGATGTCGGCTTCATTGCGGGCAGCTACCGCTTGGACAGAAACACCGCGCTGATGTTCTATTCGCATCAGGGCACGATGCCTGGCGAGCCTACGCTCTATAATCTTGCCCTGGTACGCCGTGTGGGCGATTGGAACTTGGGTCTCTGGTGGTTCCATCCCAGCCGCGAGAGCGACATTGGCTTCGCCCTCTCGCGTAGCTTCGAACTGAAGCTGTAGCCCTTCGCCCCCTCACTCTTTCGAACAAAAGCCCTCTCCCCAGTGGGGAGAGGGCTGGGGTGAGGGCGAATGCCTTCCCTCCTATACTTTCCACTTGATGGTGCAGCCGATGGGGGGTGTCTGCGAGTAGTGTGGCACCTCGTTGTTCAACAAGGCGATAATCGCGTCTCGCACAAACTCCTGCTTGACCTGATCGGGATGCTCCCAGTTATCGTCGAATCGCCCATGGTATTTCAGCTCACGCTCCTCATCGAACACGAAGAACTCGGGTGTGCGCGTCGCCTGATAGGCGCGCGCCACACTCTGCGTCTCGTCGAACAGGTAGGGGAAGGGATAGCCCTTTTCTTGGGCGCGCTCCTTCATCTTTTCGAAGCTGTCCTCCGGATACTGGGTTGGGTCGTTCGAGTTGATGGCGACGAACGCGACACGGTCGCCAAACTCTTTCGCCAGCGCAATCACGCGATCCTCATACGCTTTCACATAGGGGCAGTGATTGCACCAGAAAAAGAGCACCAGCACTGGTTTATCTGCGAAGTCCTTCAGCGAATAGGTCTTGCCGTCCACGCCTGGCAGTGAAAAATCGTAGGCCGAATGACCAATCTCAAGTGCCATCGTTGCTCACCTCCTTCGCTTGACGGATCGCCCGTCGCAGCATGGTCAGCGACGGGAGGGGCGACAGACGACCGTCTTCATGCACGAAGGTGCGACAGGTCAGGCGGTAGGGCAGCTGGGGTTGGGGATCTATCTCAACCCCATTGATGCGAATGGTGGGCGAGCCGACGAAACGATGCGCTTCCGCCTCCGCCTGTGTGTCGATGCGGATGACTTCTACAGGAGTGTCCACGCCTTCCGCCTGCAACGCCTCCTGCAGCCGTTCCAGCGCCCGTTCATGGGAGGGGCATTCCGGATAATAGAGCAGCTCCACCCGCATTGTGCACCTCCAGAATAGATAATACCTCATCCCCGCTCGAAAGGGGAACCCCAAAAACATGCGGAACCTGCTGGTGAGCCGGGTGGGATTCGAACCCACGACCTTCGGCTTAAAAGGCCGCTGCTCTGCCACTGAGCTACCGGCTCAACGCTTTTTTATTATACCCGCTCTGCTGGCTGGGGCGCGGAAGCACGCCTATGCACCTCTGGGCCCCTGATACAGCCAGCCCCGGCGGTTGGTTGGAACCGATCGACGCAGGTGTATAGCGCCGATCGCCCACTCACTTCACGACCAGCACATGGCAGGGCGCATGGTTGACCAGCGCGGATGCTGTGCTGCCAAACACCCGCTCATGCAGCGTGGAGTGCCCCTGATGACCAATCACCAGCAGGTCCACTCGATAATGCTGGATGAATTCCACCATCGCCCACACTTCGTGCCCTGCCACGAGGTGGGTCTGGACAGGCACTTCCGCAAGCTGAGCTGTCAGTCGCGCCTCCTGCTCCAGCTGCGCGAAATAGGCATCTCGTTGGCGCTTGATCTCCTCGTACTCGCCAATGGTCACAGCGTATTTCGGCAGATCCTCCTCCACCATAATCACATGCAGCTCCGCGCCCAGAGCACGCGCCAGCGTAATCCCCACATTTAGGGCCTTGCGGGCGCCATCCGAACCGTCAAATCCAATCAGTATGCACTGGTACATTTAGTCGCCTCCTGTCTATGAAGGGGATTGCTTGTAAGCCTGATCCCGCGTGGCGCCGAGGGACTCGCGGGGGGGGAGTTCCGCTGCCACTTCGGGCTTGAAGAAGCCTTGCGCAATGATTGTGGGGATCAGAGCGCTGCCGATGACCACCGTTACCAGCACAGTGTACTGGCTCTGGTTGATATAGCCATGAGTCAAGCCGAACAGGGACGAGATGGTGCCAAAGGTCAGCCCGGTGCTCATCATCAGCGTCGTGTAGGTCGCCTCACGATGGGGCATGCGCCAGAGGCGACACAACGGATAGCAGCCGAGTACTTTCGTCACGATCTTCACCAGCAGCAGTATTATCACAAGCCCCAGCGTATGCCCGATGGCTGGCAGCGAGATGTACGCACCTGCCTTCAAGAAGTAGAAGGGGGTGAGCAAGGTAAAGGTCATCGTGCGGATGCGATGCATAAAGTCCCAATGGCGCCCCATCGTCGCCGCCAGCACCAAGCCCAACAGGTAGGCAGGCAGTACCGCCTCGCTGTTCGCCTGAACCGCCAGCGCCCCGAGCAGCAGCACCAGCCCCAGAATGAACTTGATTTGCGGCTCACTGGTATGGGCGCCCACCCGCTGAAAGAACCAGCGCGTCAGACGCGGCGCAAGCGGCAACAGCATGCCAAGCGCCCCAATGAACAGGAGCATCCAGTGGTTAAAATGCGCGAAGAGCAATCCCAGCGCAACCACTGTGCCCAGATCAGTGATGAAGCACGCCGCCAGAATTAACTTGCCCAGGGCGGCGCGGTTCAACCCGGTCTCGACCATCACGGCATAAACCACCGCGACGGAGGTGGTGGACAGGGCAACCCCCGCAATCCTGGAAGCGTCTGCAGGCCAACCCGCCACAAAGTAGGCGTATACCATCGCAGCCAGGAATGGCGCCAGGAACGACACAAAACCAATCGTCAGCGCGGCTTTCCAGTGCTGACGCAGCGAGTCGGGGTCAATTTCTGCCCCTGCCAGAAAGGTGAGCAACACGCCGCCCAGCCCTGCCAGAAAGTTGATCCACTCGTTGGGCTGGAGATGGAACAGGTTGCCCGCAAACGCGCCCACCGTAATCTCCATTAGCGCGACGCTAATTGCCAGCCGCATCGAAAGCACCGATGCCAGCAGTGCCAGCGTAATCCACACAAACGCAACCCACCAGACATTACCCATTGCCCCGGCTCTCCTTGCATGAGGTCACGACTTGGTGCATCTGCACGAGGGATCGATGCAATGCGCGGTGAAGATGCTGTAGAGCGTCTTGCTCTGCAGGGGGCAACGCGCCGTACTGCTGCTCGAACCGAACAGGCTCCAGCTCGCGCTGCACCTCGTCTTGCAAGGTGTTCAACAACAGGCGCAACCAATAAAAGGAGGTCTCCAGCGATTCCACACGCCCAAGATGCGCCTCGATGCCAGGTAGCAACTGCGCCGCATGCCGGGAGAAAATGGTCCGCGCTCGCTCCAGCGATTCGCGCAGAGAGAGCCAGCATGCTTGCGGTAGCGGAGTCAAGCGGCAGCACGGATCGGCAGGAGAACGCCCTTCAACCGCCACTTTCTCAATTTGCTGCAGCGTTTCCTCCAGCCGGGTTGCTAATGCCAGCAGATGTCGAAAATGACCATCGTTCATCGTGTGTACCTCCCGAGAAAGGTGCAGGAGTCATCAGCCATCTGCGGCGGTTCGCCCCGAAAAAGGGGCAGGCGGAACTCCATCGCCCCCTTGCAGCCCAAGCGGGTGCACCTTAAGAATACCCGATCCTCCGCAGAGAAGAGGTACACTTTCTCCGGAGGGCAATCACTATGCGAAACCGATGGCGTGAAGTGGTGCTGGGCGGGCTTCTGCTGCTGGGCGGGCTACTTGGCTATGCCCAGCTGGACAAGATTCTCAAAGCGGGCGGCATCGCCGTGGTCGTGGATCGGTTCGGGCCGGAGATGAACAAAGCAGTCAATCGCCTGACCCACATCAAGCCTGACAAGAACTTTACCACCAAAGTGGTACCGATTATCAGCGCAGGCAGCGGTACCTATGTTGGTGCCGCGCAGGTGATGGGCAAACCTGAACTGGTCAAACAGGTACAGGCGGTCGCCCAGATCGAAGGGAGCTTTGCCGGGCACGAGGTGCGCATCAAAGCGCTAATACCCATCTCCACTAAGAACCCGGGCCGATCGATTGACCGGGTTGAGGGGGTGGGGGTCTCTGCCATCCTGGATATCCGGCTGTGAAGTCGATAGGGGTATGCTGGGCGACGGCATCGACTTCGAGGCACAAAAGGAACTGCTTATCCAGCAGATTCGCGAGAAGGGCGTGCGGGACGAGCGTGTGCTGGAGGCTCTTCGGCGCGTGCCGCGCCACCTGATGGTGCCCGAAGAGTATCGCTGGCAAGCCTATATCGACCATGCCCTGCCGATTGGCGAGGGGCAAACTATTTCGCAGCCTTCTCTCGTCGCTACGATGACTGAACTGCTGGAGCTTAAAGGGCAGGAGCGGGTGCTGGAGATAGGCACTGGCTCTGGGTATCAGGCAGCGATTCTGACTCTGCTTTGCCGCGCGCTGGTCACGGTGGAGCGATTTCCGCGTCTGGCGCTGCGTGCATATCAGCTCCTGACTGCGTTGCGCTTTCCGCCTTTTGTGCTGGTGATGGGCGATGGCACACGGGGCTTCCCGCCATTGGCGCCCTATGACCGCATTCTCGTCACAGCGGGCGCCGGGCGCGTTCCCCCACCCTTGCTGGAGCAACTTTCGCCGAATGATGGGCGATTGCTGCTGCCGCTCGGTTCGCGCACGCATCAGGTGCTGACCCTTATCATCAAGCGGGGGGACCACCTGTTCACCCGTACCTATGGCGAGTGCGTGTTTGTGCCCCTGGTCGGCGAGTACGGTTGGCCACCTGATGAGGCGTGAGAGCCTGCCATCCTCTCTCTGGTATAATTTGGATTGATGAGCGAGAGGAAGCGCGTTCTGACAGGCGACCGCCCCACAGGCAAGCTGCATCTGGGGCACTATGTCGGCTCCCTGCAGAATCGGGTGAAACTGCAGGACGAGTACGATTGCTACTTCCTGATTGCCGACCTGCACATGCTGACCACACGCCCCAGCCGCGAGGATATCGAGGAGATGCGCGAGAACATTCGCGAGATGATGCTGGACTATCTGGCGGTTGGCATCGACCCGCACAAATCTACTATCTATTTACAGTCGGCGGTGCATGCGGTGTACGAGATGAACCTGATTTTCGAAATGCTGGTGACTCTGCCGCGCCTCACGCGCTTGCCCAGCCTGAAGGAGATGGCGCGTGCCGCCCATATCGACGAGGACGCGCTCCCGTTTGGGCTGGTGGGCTATCCTGTGCTGCAGGCGGCAGATATTCTGCTGCCACGCGCCCATCTTGTGCCGGTTGGCAAAGACAACGAGGCGCATGTGGAAATCACGCGCGAAATTGCCCGCCGTTTCAACGCTCTCTACGGCGAGGTGTTCCCGCTGCCCGAAGTGATACTCAGCGAGGTGCCGACTCTGGTGGGCATCGACGGCAAAGCCAAGATGAGTAAAAGTCTTGGCAACGCCATCTTCCTCTCCGACGACCCCAAAACGGTGGAGAAAAAGGTGCGTCAGATGTATACCGATCCAAAACGCATCCATGCCCATATCCCTGGCACCGTGGAGGGCAACCCTGTGTTCATCTATCATGACATTTTCAACTCGAACAAGGAGGAAGTGGAGGACCTGAAGCAGCGCTACCGTACTGGGCGCGTGGGCGATGTAGAGGTCAAAGAGAAGCTTGCCCGCGCCCTGAACGCCTTTTTAGACCCCATCCGTGAACGACGTGCCCAGTTTGCCAAAGAGCGCGGGCTGGTCGAGGAGATCCTCTATCGGGGCACGCTGAAGGTGCGCCAGATAGGCGAGCAGACTCTGGAGGAGATGAAGAAGGCGATGGGGCTGCGCGGCATCTGGCGCAATATTGAACGCAAAGCGCGCGAGCGCATGGAGCAGGTTCAATCGGTCGCCGGCGGCGCCTGATTCGAATCGGCGGGCTTCTGGTCGCGATCCGAAGGGGTTGGACGCGAAGGTTTGGGTGAGTGATAGGTGCTGATGGCTACGCGCTCGCGACGGATGAGCCGATTATCCTGATACACCAGTCGCCAGAGCGCGACGCGCGTTGGATTGGGACCGATTCGCTGGGTGAGCAGCCGGATGGTTCGCCCCGCTACGGGCTTGCCCAGTATGCGCACCGTCAGCGAGGAACGCCCCACCTCCACCGCCAGGGCTATGGGATGGGGGCGTGTATTTTCGATTACAAGGTCTAGCCCAGTATCACTGACGGTTGCGTCGCGTCCAAGGGGCACATAGGGCACTGGGATTGAATGGTTCACTCGGCGCACGATGTTCAGCTCCGCGAGCAGTGCGGCGTTGAATAGGGTGGACGAGACCTGACAGATGCCTCCACCGATGCCCAGCCGTTTCTGTCTGCGCACGATGATGGGCGCGAGGCGGAAACCCCGCTTCAGCGTGCGCTCGCCTACCGCCTCGTTATAAGAGAGCCGCTCGCCAGGGAGCAGGATACGCCCATCAAGCGCGGTCGCTGCCAGCCGAATATTATGGTTGCGGTTCACCTGATAGCCTGGGAAGCGCGTGGTATAGGATGCCACCACTGCCTCGATGGACTGCAGCATCGCCTGCGTGAGGCGCGGTTCCACCGGCTCCAGCGTGAGAGGGAAGCGCACCTCTATTTTCGGGCGCCCATCCAGGGGTGTCCCTCCTTTCGGCGCTGGCTGAGCGGTGAAGCTTATCTGGGCGAGCGCAAGAAGCAGATTCTGGCGGGAGCCTGCCACTGAGATTCGCTGCCCGGGCTGTTCGGGCACAACGACCACGGTGCCCTGTTGATAGCGCACATGGGCATCGCGCGGGGAACACTCCAGCGAACGAAACGCCTGCAGACGCTGCCCGAACGCCGTTTCATCTACCTGCCAGTGGGGTGTAATCTCTGCACGGGCGTTGCCCACCAGCTTGCGCCAAACAAGGACTTGCATCCACGCCTGCATAATCGCATCGTGTGTGCGCGGGATGTCCAGCTGAACACCCCAGTCGCGCAGGGAAGTAACCTGCTGCGGCGCTTGTTCCACGCGTATGGGCAGCTTGCCCAGCATCTGGTCAAATTGGAGGAGCCAGTCGGCCAGTTGAGCGGGAGGAACGCCCTTCAGGGAGACCCCCATCAGATGGAAGCCGGCAGGCAAGGGTGCATGTCGGCTCATCAGCCACAATACCACGCCCAGCCCCAGCCCGAGCAGGCTCAAGCCTGTCAGCAAACCCAGCTTTAACCAGCCACGCTTCATGTTTTTCGACAGTATACCAAATGGGTTTTTCCGCGCTCCTATTGCACAGGAGTCCTGCCTGATACAATCGAATAGGCAACGATATGCAGGGACGAAAGGCGACAGTACTGCTGGTGTGGTTTTGCCTTGCGCTGAGCTTGGCGCAGCAGACGACCCTGACGCCGGAGCTGGATCGCCTGCTCCGCGTCGAATGGTTGCGATACGCTTCGTGCGGCATGGTGGTGCGCGACATGCAGACGGGCGAGACGCTCTATGCTTATGACGCTGAACGGATGCTTATTCCCGCGTCGAACATTAAGCTTATCACCACTGCGGCTGCGCTGCATCTGCTAAGTGGTGACTATCGCTTTCGCACGCAGGTTTGGATGCGCGGCACCCTTGACGCGAAGGGCGTGCTGCATGGCGACCTGATGCTGCAAGGTGGTGGCGACCCCACGCTTACCCTAAGCGACCTGAAGGCGCTGGCGCAAAAAGTGCGTGCAGCGGGCGTACGACAGGTGGATGGGTTGTTGCTGTATGACGATTCGTGGCTGGACGCAGAGCGCTACGGATTTGGCTGGAACATCGACGACGAGCCGTTCGGTTATCAGGCGCAGCTGAGTGCGCTGTGTGTGGAGCACAACGCAGTGCGTCTCTATGTGCGCCCCGCTGAAAAGCCTGGCGAACCTGCTCACCTGCGTCTGGAGCCGCCTACCGACTATGTGCAACTGGTGAACCTCACGCGCACCGAGGGAAGTGGGTCAGGGAGTGCACGGCTCGCCGCCACCCGCGAGCGTGCGCGGAATCGATTGATCGTGTCGGGCACCATCCCCATCGACTTGGACGAGGTGTTCGTCGGTCGTTATGCTGTGGAGAACCCCTCACGCTTTGCCGCCACGCTTTTTCGAGACGCTTTGCACGAGGCAGGCGTGACCGTTTCCGCCCGAATCGCGCCCCTGCTGGGGGAGTGGCAGGCAGGATTCTGCACGCTGCTCGCTACTCACCACTCGCCGCCCCTGCGTGAAATCGTCGCGCTTATTAACAAGCCGAGTGACAATCTGCTGGCGGAGGTTGTGCTGAAGTCCATCGGCAAAGAGAAACGCGGGCGTGGTTCCACCGCGGCCGGCATCGAAGCGGTGCGCGAGTTCCTGCAGGAAGCGGGGCTGGAGATGGACGCCGTGAATCTGGTGGATGGCTCTGGGCTGTCGCGCATGAACACCATCAGCGCGGAGAACTTGGCTCGCTTACTTCTTTTTATGGCACGCTCACCTTACGCCGACCTTTATCGCGGCTCGTTGCCTGTGTTTGGTGTCGATGGCACGCTGCGCAACCGCCTGCGCGATACACCCGTTCAGGGCAATGGCGCCGCCAAGACGGGCAGCCTCTACCGGGTCAGCGCTATCGCGGGCTATCTGACCACACGGAGCGGGCGAAAGCTCGTTTTCGCTATCCTGATGAACCACTATAACGCATCGGGCAGTGAAGCGCGCGCCCTGCAAGATCAGATTATTCGACTGCTCTGGGAGCAGCTTTGAAACTCGCCGGTGCCATGGCTTACCCCCTTGCGGGCAAGGTGATGGGGATTGGCCGTAGGGGATGGTGCGTTTGCTCGTCTTCAGAATAGCCGATGCCCCCGATTTTCCCCCCTTGACAAAGGCGTCATCGATAGAGTATACTTGGTCAGTCAACTGCTTTAGTCAACTGACCCACAATGGGTTGACAGATGTAAGAGGCTAACCAAAGCTATCTGGTAGAGAGGGAGGCTCAGATATGGCGGTTTCACAGCAACAGGCGAGCAGTCGTGATCGCAGGATGGGGACGATGCTGGGCGTTGCCCTCTGGCTGTTCACATTAGCAACGCTCTGGCTTTTTGGAGCGAACCTGCACAGGGTGCCACCGCCCGCGTCCAATTTCGCCCCGCAGTGCGAACGCTTTTGAAGTGGAGGTCACAGGACAGCAGTTTGCCTGGCATGTGCGTTATCCTGGCGCCGATGGGCGGTTTGGGCGTACCGACGCACGCCTTATCTCCGATGAGAATCCCATCGGGTTAGACCTGTCGGATCCTGCCGCACAAGATGATATTGTGCTTATTAATGTCATGCATCTGCTGGTGGGGCGTCCCACGATGATCTATCTGCGTTCCCGTGATGTGCTCCACAGCTTTTTCCTGCCCCCAATGCGCATCAAGATGGACTGCGTGCCTGGCTACACGACCCGCATGTGGTTCACACCACAGCGCAAGGGCAACTACGAGATTGCCTGTGCCGAGCTGTGCGGCATGGGGCATTACAACATGAAGGGGCTGCTGGTCGTGGAGGACGAATCGGTTGTTTAGAGCTGGCTTGCCCAGCAGATTCCCTTTAGCAAGCGCGGACAATAAGGAGGGAAATGATGGCGGTTCATGCGGAGCATCTGGCTCATACGGAATCGGAAAGCTGGATTCGCAAATATGTGTTCAGCACCGATCATAAGGTGATTGCCACGCAGTATATTTTCACTGCGTACTTTATGGCGCTGCTGGGTGGTTTGCTGGCGGTGCTGATTCGGTACCCGCTGGGCTGGGGGGATCAGGCGTCGCCTTTGTTGGAGCGGCTGTTTTCCTTCGGGGCCCAGGGTGGTGTAATTAAACCCGAATTCTATTTGGCTATCATCACCATTCACGGCACCATTTTGGTGTTCCACTTCCAGACGATGATGCTTACCGGGGGCTTCGGCAACTACCTGATTTCGCTGCAGATTGGGGCACGCGATATGGCATTTCCCGTGCTGAATATGCTCTCGTACTGGGTCTTTCTGGCGTCGTGTGTGGTGATGCTGTTCTCGTTTCTGGTGGAAGGTGGTGCCGCAGCGGCAGGCTGGATGGTCTACCCGCCTTTGAGCGTGCATGCTGGGGCGGTGGCAGGCAGTGGACTGGGGCAGACCATCTGGCTTTTAAGCATGGCACTGCTTATTATCGCCACGCTGATGGGTGGATTGAACTATATCGTGACCACGCTGAATCTGCGCACGAAGGGCATGAGTCTGATGCGCCTGCCACTCAGCACTTGGGGCGTGTTTTTTGCGTCGGTGATCGGGCTGGTGACCTTCCCCGTACTGCTGGCGGGCGCTATCTTGTTGTTGCTGGATCGGCATCTGGGCACCAGCTTTTATATGCCCACTGTCCACATTGGCGGGCAGTTGGTGGAGACACGCGGGGGTAACCCGTTGCTGTGGCAGCATCTGTTCTGGTACTTGGGGCACCCGGAGGTTTACATCTTGGCAATTCCCGCGCTCGGCTTTATCGGCGACATCATTGCAACCTTCAGCCGCAAGCCTATCTTCGGCTACCGCCTGATCATTATCAGCCTCATCGTGATGACCATTCTCAGCGTCATCGTTTGGGGACATCACATGTTTACCAGTGGACTGAACCCCTATATTGCGATGGTGTTCTCTCTGTTGACCATTCTGATTAGCGTACCGTTTGGCACGATTATTCTGTGTTATGCAGCCACCTTATGGAAGGGCAAGATTCAGTTCACGACGCCGATGCTCTTTTCGATCGGGTTCCTGTCGCTGGTGGTGACGGGTGGGCTTGGTGGGCTGTTTCTGGGCACGGCGTCGACCGATCTGTACCTGCATGATACTGCCTTCGTGGTGGGGCACTTCCATGTGATCATGGCAAGCTCGGTGCTGTTCGCTATATTTGCCGCCACCTATTACTGGTTTCCTAAAATCTTTGGGCGGTTCATGAGCGAGTCGCTGGGCAAGTGGCATTTCTGGCTCAGCTTTATCGGGATCTACGCGACTTTTGTTCCCATGCATGTGATGGGGCTGGGCGGCACAATGCGCCGTATCTATAGCCCCCATGCCTACCAGTACCTGCAGCAGTGGGTGCCTTGGGAGAAGGCGATTAGTGTCTTCGGGCTGATTTTGATCGCGGCGCAATTGGTGTTTGTAGTCAACTTCTTCTGGAGCCTGTTTAAGGGGCGTCGGGCGACCGATCCGAACCCGTGGCGGGCGAACACGTTGGAGTGGCAGGCTTCTTCGCCCCCACCCCATCTGAACTGGGGCGCAGAGCCGCCGGTGGTCTATCGCGGTCCCTTCCGTGCGGGTAATCACCCCGGACTGGCCCGACCCCTCCCGTGTATTTGCGTTGCACCTGTTCGGCAAGGAGGTTCCGCTGCTGTTGATTGCCTTTATGACCTTTGTGCTGATCTTCAGCCGTGGCACGATGGCGCTGGCGGTGCATGCGGGATATGAAGGCGCCCGGGCTCGATGTGCTCGCTTTCTCGTGCTGACCATTTTGGGCGGGCTGACCTTTCTCGGCTGTCAGGCATACGAGTGGACGAAACTCATCACCGAAGGGGTTCGTCCGTGGAGCAATCCGTGGGGCGCACCACAGTTCGGTGCCTTCTTCTTTACCCTCACTGGCTTCCACGGGCTGCATGGGCTTAGCGGGGTGATTTACCTCGCCGCCATCACCCGCCGTGTGCTGCGGGGCGTTTACGCGCAGCGCGGTTCCTACGAGGGTGTGGAAATCGCTGGTCTCTACTGGCACTTTGTGGATCTGGTCTGGGTCTTTATCTTCACTTCCTTCTCTCTGTTTTGAGGAGGTGCAACGATGAGCGCGGTACACGAAGCAACGCCCTGGCGCAATGCGCTCTCTGTCGCGCCGCGGTGGAGAGCGCGGCTGATCCGAGCTTAACAAACGGCTTACAGGCAGGTATCTATCTGCTGCTGCTTGTGCCCTACCTGCTGGGCGGCTGGATCGCCTATCGCTGGTGGCGTACGCTGTCTCGATGAACTGTTTGCCCCTCACCCGTTCCCTCTCCCCAGCGGGGAGAGGGGGTTCACGGTGGAAACCTGCGCTTTCCTGTGGAATAACCGCCCTGTATGCGGAGGTGGTTAGCGAAGGCGGCGCCGGGGCTACGGGCAATCGGGCTGGGGCTGACGGTGGCAGCGGTGATAATCGCGGTTGCCGCGCTCGGTCAATACGTGCTCTATCGCCAGGCGCGACGCGCCCTCGATAGTGAGCTGAAGCAACGGCTGCAAGGGCTGGCCGCGGCGGCTGCCCTGCTGGTCGATGGCGATCAGCACCTGCACTTTCGACCGGGCGAGGAGAATACCCCTCGATACCAGCGCGCCATTAAGCCCCTGGCGGAGTTCCTGCGCCTCTATCCTGATCTTCGCTATGTCTACACCTTCACCGAGCGCGACGGCAAAATCTACTTTTTGCTGGACCCCACGCCCCCGGGCGATCACGATGGCGACGGCGTCGATGACAAGTCTTACTTGTGGGAGGAATACTCGGAGGCGACTCCCGCAATGTTCGCGGTGTTGCGTACGGGACGTCCCCAGGTAGACCCTGCCCCGACCCCGGACCGCTGGGGCACCTTCTGGAGTGCGTATGCTCCTGTTCGCGACCAACAGGGGCGCGTCCGGGGCGCCGTGGGTGTCGATCTGACCCTCCATCGCTATGAACAGGAGCTATCGGCTGCCACGCGCGCTTTCTGGCAGGGACTGATACTTTCCATGGGGCTGGCGACCCTCGTCGGCTGGCTCACGACCATCGGTTGGATGTGCCATCAGAGAGTTCAAAGGCGCCTCATAGAAAGCGAAGCCTACGTTCGCTCGCTCTTGGACGCTCTGCCTGACCTTATCTTTGTGCTGGGCGAGGATGGAGTTTGCCATCGGGTTGCGAACTGTCAAGCAGAACTGCTTGTACCTCCTGAGCAACTTCTGGGCAAAGCTCTGCACGAGTTCCTGTTCACCGATCTGGCAACCTATGCTCTTGCCTGTATTCGTCAAGTAGTGACCACTGGCAAGCCCTATACGCTGGAATACGAGCTGGAAACACCCATCGGTCATCAGTTTTATGAGGTGCGCCTTGTGCCTTATCCGCAACACCAAGTACTCGCGCTGGTGCGCAATATCACGGAGCGCAAGCGTGCCGAACTGCGCCTTGCCGAACTCAATATGGAGCTGGAGATGCAGATTTTGCAGGCGCAGGAGATGGCGCTTGCTGCCGCGACCGCCAATCGGGCAAAAAGCGAGTTCCTCGCCAACATCAGCCATGAGATTCGCACCCCGATGAACGGCATTCTGGGCATGGTGGAGCTGCTGATGGACACCCCCCTTAATGAAGAGCAGCGCGACTATCTAAACACGCTGCGCGTAAGCGTGGATCACCTGCTGGACTTGCTCAATGATATTCTGGATCTTTCCAAGATTGAGGCGGGGCGGCTGCATTTGGAGAGTCTGCCTGTCGCGCTCAACGATTTGGCGCATGACACGGCGCGGCTCTTTCAGGCGCGTGCTGAATCGAAAGGTTTGCGTTTGACCGTGCAGATTGCGCCCGATGCCCCCTCCACCGTGCTTGGTGACCCGGTGCGCCTGCGCCAGATTCTGGCAAACTTTGTCAGTAATGCCATTAAGTTCACCGAACAGGGCGAGGTGGTAGTGCGCGTGGAACCCTCGCCTGTTTATCCGCAGGGCGTGCGTCTTATCGTGCAGGATACTGGCATCGGCATCCCGCTTGACAAACAGGCGTCTATCTTCGAGCCATTTATGCAAGCAGACAATTCCACCACGCGCAAATACGGTGGCACGGGGCTGGGGCTTGCCATCTGTAAGCGGCTCACTGAGCTGATGGGCGGGCAAATGGGTGTGGAGAGTGAGCCGGGCAAGGGCAGCACCTTCTTTGTGGATCTGCCACTGCCGCCTGTGGAGGCGCAATCGTTGCAAACACCCGAACCTTCTACAACATTGCCCGAAATCCCCTCTGGCAAGCGGATCCTGCTGGTAGAAGACAACGAAGTGAATCGGAAGGTTGCCCAGCGCATGCTGAACAAGTGGCAGTTGGAAGTGGAGATCGCGGTGAACGGTATCGAGGCGGTACAGAAGGCGACGACGGCTGCCTATGATTTAATCTTGATGGACTGCCAAATGCCTGAGATGGACGGCTATGAAGCCACCCGTCGGTTGCGGGCACGAGGTGTGCGTGTGCCCATTATTGCGCTTACCGCCAATGCCATCGAAGGCGACCGGCAAAGGTGTCTTGAGTGCGGCATGGATGACTACCTTGCCAAGCCCATCAAGCCCGACGAATTGCAGCGCATACTGACACGCTGGCTGCAGACACAGACCCTTCAGGCGGCATAAACGTGCCTATAGCTTTCTAAATGAGGAGGGAAAGCGTCAATGGTGAATTGGGATTACCTGAACGAAATCAGCGGTGGCGATAGGGAATTCATCGCCGAGCTGCTAAGCGACTTTCTGAGTCTGACCCCTGAGCTGATTGCCCAGATCAAGCAGGCGATTGCGCGGGGTGATGCCCCCGCGCTCACCCATGCAGCACACACCCTTAAAGGCAGCGCACGCTCGATCGGCGCCGAATCGTTCGCAGAATACGCGCTCGCGCTGGAGCAGATAGGCAAATCGTTGCAGCTGCACCGCGCCCCCGAAGCGCTGCAGTCGCTGAACGAGCAGTGGGCCCAATTGCAGCACTGTCTTCGCCACTGGCTGCAGCCGCATGGGGATAAGTAAAGGCACGGCATGCCGTGCCTTTACTTAGCTCCCTCTCCCCGCTGGGGAGAGGTTTTAGATGCGGGCAAGTGCAGGGGCCGCGGAGGAGACACCGCGAGAGATGCCCCTCACCCATCGGGCTTTATGGCGGGCACGGAGCGTCGCCCATTCTTGAGTGCGGCGTGGTCGGCGCTTCCCGCTCAATAGGCGCACCCACGATGTTGCCCCATTCGGTCCAGCTCCCATCGTAATTGCGCACCCGCGGATAGCCCAGCAGATACTTCAGCACGAACCAGGTATGCGACGATCGCTCGCCGATACGGCAATAGGCGATGACCTCCTTATCGGGCGTGATACCGTGCGGGGCGTAGAGCTGGCGTAGCTCCTCCGGTGACTTGAAGGTGCCATCCTCGCGCACCGCCATTGACCAAGGAATGTTGCGTGCGCCCGGAATGTGTCCCCCACGTTGGGCGGTCTCCGGTAAGCCGGGTGGTGCCAGAATCTCGCCAGTATATTCCTGGGGCGAGCGCACATCGACCAGCGCCACATCGGGGCGACCAAGGCTTTCGCGTACCTGCGGATAGAAGGCACGCAGCGACAGGTCTGGCTCTTTCGCACGATACACGGTCCGAGGATAGTGCGGCACCTCGGTCGTGATGGGACGTCCTTCTGCCAGCCATTTCTTGCGCCCGCCGTCCATTAACGCCAGCCGCTCATGCCCATAAAGCCGCAACAGCCAGAAGGCATAAGCAGCGAACCAGTTGTTATTGTCGCCGTACAGCACGATCAGGTGGTCGTTGCTGATGCCCAGCTCGCTGAGCAATCGCTCCAGGTCTTGCCGCGAGATAATATCGCGTCGGATGGGGTCTTGCAGCTGCGTCTGCCAGTTGAAGGCAAGCGCGCCGGGAATATGCCCCTGTTCATAGGCGGTGGTGTCGACATCCACCTCCACGAGCCGAATCTCGGGATCGGCTAAGTGCTGCTGCACCCAGTCCGTTGAGACCAGCACGCCAGAATAGCCATTTGCACCCATCACTCCACCTCCAATATTTAGAGTGGCTAAATTTTACCCGTGAGCAGGCAAGTTTGTCAAGGGGTATGGGTTTATTCAGGTATACTTTCTGACGCGCATGGAGGCTCTGAGTGTACCACAGGTGGAATGGAGCGTGCTGCTGCCCGTGCTGACGGTGATCGGCACCGCGCTCCTTGTGCTTATTATAGAGTTGTTTCTGCCACGCGGGCAGCATGTTCCCCTGCTGCTGACGGGTTTGCTGGGACTGGCGCTGGCGGGCTATTTTCAGCTTGCGTTGTGGGGTTCCCGCCTCACCACTTGGTCCGAAACGGCATTGAGTGATAATATTGCTACGCTGCTGAATCTGGCGATTCTGGTCTCCAGCGGGCTGGTGCTGCTGTTTGCCGATGACTATCTGCGTGCGCGCAACTTGCGGTATGGCGAGTTCTATCCGCTGTTGCTTTTCGCCACGGCAGGCGCGATGTTGATGATTATCAGCACGAATCTGATGGTTATTTTTCTGGGGCTGGAGGTGCTGTCGCTGGCGCTTTATGTGTTGGCAGGGTTGGCGCGGGTGGAGGTGCGTTCGGAGGAAGCGGCCCTGAAATATTTTCTGCTGGGTGCGTTCGCCTCCGCCTTCTTTCTGTATGGTATCGCGCTGCTGTACGGGGCGTCGGGCAGTGTCGATATGGGTGAGATTGGCGCCCGCTGGCGTGAGAGCAGGTTCGGGGAGACCGATCACGCGCTGTTGACCGCCAGCCTTGCCTTGATGCTGGTCGGGCTGGGGTTCAAAGCCGCGCTGGCGCCGTTCCATATGTGGACGCCCGATGTGTATCAGGGCGCACCTACCGTCGTGACGGCGTACATGGCAGCGGTGTCAAAAGTTGCCGCGTTCGGCGTGCTGCTGCGCCTGCTGAGCGCTGCGATGCCGATGTTCGCGCTTTGGGCGCCTATTCTCTGGGTGCTCGCGCTGCTTTCGATGCTGGTAGGCAATCTTGCGGCGCTGGTGCAGCGCGATGCGAAGCGTATGCTGGCATATTCCAGCATTGGGCATGCAGGTTATTTGGCGGTCGGGCTGGTCAGCATGAATCCGACAGGGCTGACGGGTGTGCTGTTCTATTTGGTGGTTTACGCGCTCATGACGGTGGGCGCGTTCGGTGTGCTTTCGTTGATGGCGCGGGCAGGTGACGCCACGAGTGTGGATGCCCTGCGCGGACTGGGGCGCCGTCAGCCGTTTGCCGCCCTGGCGATGGTGGTACTGATGCTCAGTCTGGCTGGTGTTCCACCCACCGTCGGCTTCTGGGGCAAGTGGTACCTCTTTCTGGGCGCGCTGGAGGGTGGTCAGACCCTGCTGGCGATGGTGCTGGCGCTGACCAGCGTGGTGGGTGCGGCGTACTATTTGCGCCTGACCTTCAGCCTCTATGCCGAGCCAGCTGAACCATCCGTTGCTCGTTGGGGCGTGCCTGCGCCGATGGTTGTCTGTCTGCTTGCCTGTCTGATCGGACTGGTTGGGCTGGGCATTGCGCCCCGCCTGCTGGCTGAATCGAGCCGTCAGGCAATCGTGCAGGCAGGGCAGGTGGGATCGCTGGAGCGGGTTGGACAGGTCGAACCGAAATAATGGGGCTGCAGGCGACGGGCGTTCGGTTTGCCGACCCTCATCAGGTACCATTTCCTTATTATGGCGAAGCAGTCCGAAGGCGGGATCAAACTGATCGCCACGAACCGCAAAGCGTATCATGAGTATCATATTGAGGATACTATTGAGGCGGGCATCGCGCTGGTCGGTTCGGAGGTCAAGTCGGTCGCGGCGGGCAAGGTGAGCTTGACCGACGCTTACTGTCGTGTGGAGAATGGCGAAATGTGGGTGCATAACATGCATATCGCGCCCTACGAACCGGCGGCGCGCTTCGGGCATGAACCGCGCCGCAAGCGCAAACTGCTGCTGCACAAATGGGAGATTGAGCGACTGGGCAGCAAGGCGGAACAGAAGGGCTATACCCTGATTCCGCTGCGCCTCTATTTCCGCAACGGCAAAGCGAAACTGGAGATCGGGTTGGCGCGAGGCAAACGCAAATATGACAAGCGAGAAGCCATCCGCCAGCGCGATATCGAACGCGAGCTGCGCCGCGAACTTCGTTCCTGACCTGTCGGGCAACTGTCATGAGCCTCCAGCTGAAGCAAGCAGATTTGGACTACTTCAAGCGAGGCGCATGGGAGAATCCGCGCTTCTGGAACCGATTGGGCGGTCAGCCTGACCTGCGTGGGAAGAAGGTGCTGGACCTGGGCTGCGGGCACGGCAGCCTCTGTATTGATATGGCGAAAGCGGGGGCAACCCGTGTTGTTGGTGTCGATATCAACGCGCGCCTGATTGAGTTCGCCAAACACAATCTCGAATTGAATTATCCTGAACTGGTCGGGCGTGTCGAGTTTCACTGCCTTGATATCGCTGCGCTGGACGAGGGCGACTTCGATCTGATGACCTCCAAGGACACTTTCGAGCATGTAATGGATCTGGAAGGTGTGCTGCACGAGATGTACAAGCGGTTCAAGCCCGGCGGCTTGCTCTACGCCGCCATCGGTCCCCTGTGGAACAGTCCCTTTGGTGATCACGACCACTTGAAACGGATTTTTGGTTTGAACCTGCCCTGGGCGCACCTGATTGTACCGCAGCCGATAGCGATGCGCTGGCTCAGTCGCAAACTTGGGCGCGAGCTGCACTCCTATCGCGATTTGGGCATGAACATGCTCGCCTTTGCCGATTACAAGCGCATCATCGAGCAGTCAGGGTTTGAGGTGCTCTTTTTCAAGCCGAACAACAGCCGCCATCCCGTGCTGCGTGCCTTTGCGCTGATTGCTCGTATTCCCTTTTTGACCGAGTATTTTACGAATAACCTGTACTGCATCCTGCGCCGTCCGCGAGAGGGATGAGGGTATGCGAGCCGAAGGTGGGTGGAAGGGTTGCGTGGCGGGGCTTGCCTTGTTGATGCTGGGCGGGTGCGCCGGTCGCTTCGAGCGGCGCGACGGGCGCGTTCATCTGCGCGTGTGGAGCATGTGGGCGGGCGACGAGGAGCAGGTGTTTCAGCGCGTGGTCGACCACTTTAATCGCGTGCAGGATCGGCTCTGGTTGGAGAATCTGGGGGCGGTCGAGGATACTAAAATCATTCGGGCGATTGTCGCGGGTGCGCCTCCCGACTTTTTCACGCTACGCGAGCCGGGCTATCTTGCCCCGCTGGCGGCGAACAACGCTCTGCTGCCGCTGGACGAATGGTTCCGCGAATCGGGCTTGCGCGAGGTGGACTTTGTGCCCGCTTCGCTGGAGCAGGGGCGTTATCAGGGTCGGCTCTACTCGATGCCCTACCTGCTGGATGCCGCGGCACTCTTCTGGAACCCTGCACTGTTTGCTCGGTCGGGGCTGCCCCCCGATCGTCCACCTCGCACGCTGGAGCAGATGCTGGACTATGCGCGTCAGCTGACGCGGCGCGATGCTACAGGTGAGATTCGGGTGCTGGGTATCCGTCCACCCGAGCTGACCATCATCATCGGTGCGTTCGGGGGGCAGTTCATCGACCCGCGCACGGGCGCGATTACTGCCGATCATCCACTGAATCTGGAAGCGGCATGCTATTATCGTGCGCTGATCGAGGCGATGGGTGGCGGGAAGCGTGTGCTGGCGTTCACCGCCGGTTTCGGCAATGAGCAGGGCACCAACAACCCCTTCTTTCTGGGCAAAATTGCGATGATGATCAACGGGCAGTGGAACCCCTACTGGTTCCAGAAGTACGCGCCCCACGTGCCGTACGATGTCGCGCCAATCCCCTATCCTGCGGGCAAGCCCCACTTGCAGCGTCCCACATGGATCGGGCAGAATATGTTTTGCATTCCGCGTGAATCGAAGCATCCGCGCGAGGCGCGGGAGTTTTTCGTGTGGATGCAGAGCGAGGAGGCGCAGGTGCTGTTCGCAGAGACGATGCACGGCATTCCTAACATTCGGCGCGTGCTTTTTAACCCGCGCTTGCGTCAGGCACGCACTCCGAACGAAATCTGGAAGCGGGGCTATGCGAAGTTTCTTGATCTGGTGGACAGCCCGAATGCCCGCTTTTTCCCCACTACCCCTGTCGCTACACTCTATCTGCATGAACTGGCGACCGCCCAGGATTTCCTGATTAGCGGCAACAAGACGCCGGAGCAGGCGTTGCGAGATGTGCAGCAGCGTGTTTCGGCAGAGCTGAAACGCTGGCGTTGAGCGCATTCATAGATTCGACTCGCTTGGCTCGGTGGCAAGTGCCATTTGGATTGCCTCGCGGGCGTGGCGAACAGGGAACGCGCTCAGCGGTAACTTTTCATGTGGGCGCTGCAGGTTGCTCTGGGGCACAAGCGCGTAGCGGAAACCCATCCGTGCCGCTTCTCGCAGGCGCGCCTCGATGCGTGGCACACCCCGCACCTCACCGCCCAGTCCTACCTCGCCAAACACCACCAGATCGGCACGCAACGGCTTGTCGCGCATCGCCGATGCGACCGCCACCAGCACTGCCAGGTCTGCCGCCGGCTCCTGCACGCGCACGCCACCTGCGACATTCACGAACACATCGTGCGAAATCATGCGGTAGCCCAGCCGCTTCTCCAGCACCGCCAGCACGAGGCTCACCCGTTCGTAGGGCAATCCTGTAATCACACGGCGCGGCGTGTTCAGGAATGAGGGTGTGGTCAGCGCCTGAATCTCCATCAGCAAGGCGCGGCTGCCCTCCAGTGCAGGGAACACGACTGAGCCGGGCGCATCGAGGGCGCGCTCCGACAGCAGCAACTCAGACGGGTTCGGTACAGGAACCAGCCCTTCTGTGCGCAGGTCGAACACCCCGATTTCATCCGTTGCACCGAAGCGGTTCTTCGTCGCCCGCAGGATACGGAATGCACCCTGCGGCTCGCCCTCAAAATAGAGCACTGTGTCCACCAGATGCTCCAGCACTTTTGGACCGGCAATCGTGCCCTCTTTGGTCACATGTCCCACAAGGAACAGCGTGATTTCATTCGCTTTGGCGAGCTGTTGCAGCGCGCTGGCGCAGGTGCGAATCTGCGAGATGGTGCCGGGCACCGCGTCCAGTGCGGGGGTGTAAAGGGTCTGGATCGAGTCGATGACAGCAGCGAGAGGGTGTTCACTCTCCAGCAAGGCGAGAATACTCTCCAGCTCGGTGCCGGCAGCCACCTTCAGGTTGGGATGCTCCGTTTTCAGACGTTGGGCGCGCAGGCGCAGTTGCCGAAGTGACTCCTCGCCCGTGATATAGAGCACGGTGCCGTACTGGGCGAGGCGGTGTGCCACCTGTAGCATTAATGTGCTTTTGCCCACCCCTGGCTCGCCCCCGATAAGGACGAGGGCGCCGCGCACAATCCCGCCACCCACCACCCGATCGAATTCGTCCAGCCCGGTGGGCAGATGCGTCTCGCTCTCTTCGGGCAGTGCCGTAATGGGCTGGGCAGGCAGTGGCGCTACCACGGTTTGACCACCGCCACTCCGGCTGGGACGCTCTACCACCCCGACCACCGCCTCCTGAAGGGTGTTCCATGCACCACATTCGGGGCAGCGTCCTACCCAGCGAGGCGCTGTGTAGCCACAACTGGTACAGACATATTGCGTTCGTGCTTTCGGCATCGGCTAAACCATAAAAGCATACCTGATTATGCACCATCTTTGCGCGTTTGTCAGCGGGGAGTTCGAAGGGGGTGGTCAGGGGGTATCATGTATCGGCTTTACGATCGCCGTTTCAAGGTCGAAGGTGAAGCTCTGGCTTAGAGCTTGGGATCGCTGAACGGGAATCTCACCGAAGAGGGGGCACTTGGGATGCAGTGGTTTCCGAACCCTGGCAAAGAACTCACGCGCAGTTACAAAGGGGTGGTGTGGGCGCGTTACCCGATACGCACGCATGTGGTGCAGCTGGGTGAGGACATTGCAGAGATTGTTGCCCAATATGCGGCTCCATACCTACAATCGGGCGATGTCTTGGCGATTAGCGAGAAGGTGGTAGCTATCTGTCAGGAGCGGTCGTTTCCTGTGACGGAGATTCAGCCTCGCCCGCTTGCTCGGTGGCTCAGTCGTTATGTTACCAAAACACCTCACGGGATTGGTCTTGGGAGTCCGGTGACGATGGAGCTTGCCCTGCGCGAGGCGGGGGTATGGCGCATCCTGCTGGCGGCCGTGGTTGCTGTGATAACCAAGCCGTTGGGCATTCGTGGCATGTTCTATCGTGTTGCGGGGCGTCGTGTCGCGGCTATAGATGGTCCCACACCCTACACCTTGCCGCCGTATAACGGCTATGCCTCGCTGGCGCCCGACAACCCCGATGGGGTGGCTCAAAGCCTTGCTGACAAGTTTGGGGTGCCTGTAGCCATCGTGGACGCCAACGATCTAGGGGTGGTGGTATTAGGTGCCAGTCGAGGGCTGAACCGTGCGTTCGTTGCAGAGTTGTTTCGTGACAATCCGCTTGGGCAAGGCAGCCAGCAAACGCCGTTATGCATCCTGCATCGAAAGAGCTAAGCATGCAGGACGACGCACTCGCGATGGCGAAATGGTTTCCGCTATGAAAACCTTGTTTGCCGCCACATGGTGGTTTGGACGGTTGGCTGTTGAGGAGGCGTGGCGCGTGTATCAGCAGCAGTCATCGGACCCGCTGGAGGAGCGCCTGTTGAAAGCGGTTGTTGCAGGGGCGTCGGCTGTGGAATTGGACCCGCAAGTGCTTTCAGTAGGGCTGGGTGGCTTGCCCAATCAGCTGGGCGAGGTGGAGCTGGACGCGGCGGTCATGGAAGGGTCGCACCTGCGCGCTGGGGCGGTTGCTGGCATCCGCCGGTTCATCCCCGCCATCCAAATTGCGCTTCGTGTGATGCAGAAAACACCGCACTTGATGCTGGCGGGCGAGGGTGCGGAGCGGTTCGCTCTCCAGGAAGGTTTTTCGCCGCGCCTGCTTCTCACCGAGGAATCGGTGCGACGCTGGTACAGCTGGTACCAGCAGCAACATGCGCCGAAGGATGTCTCACAGGAGCGCGCTCCTGGGAATGAATCGCATGACACCGTGGGTGTGCTGGGCTGGGGGGAGGGGCATCTGGTCGCCGCCTGTACCACCAGTGGGCTGGCGTGGAAGATGCCGGGGCGTGTGGGCGATTCGCCCATTGTGGGCGCGGGGCTTTATGCCGATGACGAAGCGGGTGCTGCGGTTGCCACAGGACGAGGTGAGGAGATTTGGCGGTTCGCGCTCTGTTCGCGCGTGGTGGAGCTGATGCGCGAGGGGGTCTCCGCTCGGCGCGCTTGCGAGCAGGTGGTGCAGGCGATGCTGCGTCGCCTGCCTGAGGTGGCCCAGCATCAGGCAGCGGTTGTTGCCATTCGTGCGGATGGTGACTTCGGCTGCGCTGCGACTCAGCCAGACCAGTTTGAGGTGTTCTTCTGCCGCGATGGTCAGCTCTTTTCTGTGAAGCCGTCTGCCTCTTCCGATTCCTGAGGGGAGCGCTGGGTTTGTTCGGGCATCGGGCGGTTTAGGTTGAAAAAGCTACGCCCCTCGTCGGGCGTTAGCACCCGCATGGAGGGGCCGCGCAAAACCGCCTGCAGGGAGGGCAACGGCTCGCCTGTGGAGGCGATGGCGAGAAGTCTTTGATACGCTTTCTGCCGATAGAGCGCATGGAATGGCTGTAGACGCCCCTCCACTTCAGGCACCAGCACTTCATAAAGAGCCCCCCTTTGCGCCTCTACTTCCGCCAGAGCCGCCATCCACTGAAACAGGCTGGGATTCAGAAACGGCATATCCACCGCGCAGACAAAGACCCACTCCAAGCTTGCATGGTGTAGCGCGGTGAGGATCCCGCTCAGCGGGTGCTGAATCTCGTAGAGATCATGCAGCAGGCGCACATCATGTGGCAGAGGGGGTAAAGGGGTGTCAGGCTTGACGACCACCAATCGCTCGGCACAGACCGACGGAAACGCATCCAGTCCGTGCAGCGACAGGGGTTTTTCCTGCCACTTGAAGGTTGCCTTCGGCTGACCGAACCGCCGTGAGCGACCGCCTGCTAACACCGCCCCCGTCAGGTTCGTCCTGTACTTCCCTTACACCCCTCACCCTGGCCCTCTCTCTTCTAGGGAAAGGGCAATTTTTGCTATGTTCATTGGGTGGTCAGGATTTTTCGAGCAGTCTTCCCGGGGGTTCTCGAAAAAAAATTCGCTATGTGTCCTCTTGCCGATGAGGAGTTGGTGAGGGTTGGCTTCCTGATCCCCCTGGCTCGCAGGGTAAAATTGGGGTGGTGGCAACGAAGCGATGGCATATCTCAGCCTCTATCGCAAATATCGGGCGCAGGACTTCGATGAGCTGATGGGGCAGTCGCACATCACCACGACCCTGCGCAATGCCCTTCAGCAGGGCAGATGGACGCACGCCTATCTGTTCTGTGGGCCGCGCGGCACGGGCAAAACCTCCACCGCCCGCTTGCTCGCCAAAGCGCTCAACTGCGAGCAGGGTCCAACGCCGAATCCGTGCAAGCAGTGCCGATTTTGCCGCGCTATTCAGGAAGGCAGCTGCGTCGATGTGATTGAAATGGACGCTGCCTCCGAAACGAGCATCGAAGATGTGCGCACCACGATTATCGAAAACGCCAAGTACCCCCCGATGGAGGCGCGATTCAAAGTGTACATTATCGACGAGGTGCATGACCTCTCGGCAAAGGCGTTCGACGCCCTGCTGAAGACACTGGAGGAGCCACCGCCTCATGTAATTTTCATTCTTGCCACGACTGAGTTCCATCGGGTGCCGCCCACCATTCGCTCGCGCTGCCAGCGGTTCGACTTCCATCGGGGCACGATTGCCGATATAGCAGAGCGGTTGCGCTATGTGGTACAGGCGGAGGGGCTGGAGGCGGAGCCTGCTGCGCTTCATCTGATTGCACGCGCCGCGGACGGCTCTTGGCGCGACGCGCTTACTGCCCTGGAGCAGGTGATTGCCTTCAGCGAGGGGGTCATCACGCCCGAAACGGTGTATCACGCACTTGGCGCCATCGAAGATGAGACTCTGATGCAGCTGACCGATGCGCTGATTGCGGGGGACGCCGCGAGGGTGCTGGAGCTACTGGACGAGCAGCTGCTGTTGGGACGCGAGCCGCGCGTGTTGGCGGAATCGCTTATTCAGCACTGGCGAATGCTGGTGCAGGCGACGCTGCATGGCGCCGATCGCCAGCAAGCCTATCAGCCCACCCTTTGGAGTGCGATGCGTGAGCAGGCAACACGGGCAACCCTGCCACGCCTGTTGCACTGGTGGGAACAGATGACCGAGTCGTTAGCCGAGATGCGTGTCGCCGGTTCGCCCCGCGCCGTGCTGGAGCTGGCCCTACTGACCTTTGCCGGGGAACAGCGCCATACTCAGTCGCAGCCCTCTATGCGTGGTGAAGAACCTGCACCACGCGAGCCATCATCCGCGTGGGAACCGGTTCGCTCGCAGGGAGAATCGGGCATTACTGCCCCAGAATCCCGTCCCTCAAGCTCGGGCGGCTACGCCCCACCCGATTCCCCACAGGACGAGGAACTCAACCTACGCTGGAGTGCCTATGTGGAAAAGCTTAAAGAGAGAAGTCCGGTTGGTGGGCGCAACCTGGAAGGCTCGCGCGTGCAGGTCGAGGGCAACACCGTCCGCCTCTACCTGCGCAGTGAGATGGCACGTGCCTACTTCCGCGACTCGGCACAGCGCGAGCGCACTCTTGTCGATATGGTGCGCAAACAGCTCAACATGCCCCAGGCACAGGTTATTCTCGAAGTTCTGCCGAACTGTGAACTATCTCCTGCACCCCTTCCAACCGCCCAGCCCATCTTGGAAGGCGAAGCGCTCGTCGAAGCCATTAAGCGTACCTTTGACGGGCACGAACTCGTCCCGGAAGAAGCCGAAAGTGAACCTGATTGAGAACACCCTTTCGGGTTCACTTTAGCCCTGTGAAAAGCCAGCGAACTTTCATGGTGACCTCCTCCACAGCTATTACCTGAGACGAATTTGCGACCTATGGAAGTCGCAAAGGTGCCTCGGGGCGATTTTAGCGGAATTTTCGGGATTTTTCTGGGGTGCAGGGTACACTCTTGGGGGATGCAGTTAGATGAGGCGGTGGAGCGTTTCCTGAACCATCTGGGCGTGTCTCGTGCGCCGAACACGGTAAAAGCCTACGGCACCGATCTGGCGCAGTTTGTGGAGTACGCGCTCAGTACGGGTGTGTCGGAGGTAGAGATGGTCAGCGAGCGGTTGGTGCGGGCATGGCTCGATTCCCACCGCGCGGCGCACCGTTCCACCCGTGCTCGCAAGCTGTATGCGTTGCGCAGTTTCTTCCGATTCTGCCGGGCGATGGGCTGGCTGCAGGTGGATCCCGCGGCGCAGATTGCCGAGCCATCGGTTGCTCGTCGCCTGCCTCGGTTCTTGACTCGTGCACAGGTTGCCCAACTGGTTGAACAGCCCTTGCAAACACCCCAATTGCTGGCTCTGCGCGATCGGGCCATGTTGGAGCTGCTCTACGCAACGGGGCTGCGCGTGAGCGAGCTGGTCAGTCTGGATGTGAACGCGATTGACTTTGAGCAGGGCGCGATTCGGGTGCGTGGCAAGGGTGGGCGCGAGCGTCTTGTGTTGTTTGGGCGTGCGGCCCATGAAGCGCTCACCGAGTATCTGCAGCATGTCCGCCCGCGATTGATGAACCCCCGGCGACCTACCCGTGCGTTGTTTCTGAACTATCAGGGTGGGCGCATCACGGCGCGCAGCGTACATCGCCTGCTGAAGCGCTATGGGCATGCGCTTGGGCTGGAGGTCAGCCCTCACCTGTTGCGCCATACCTTTGCCACGCATATGCTGGAAGGTGGGGCGGACCTGCGCAGCGTGCAGGAGCTGCTTGGACATCAGCGTTTGCAGACCACGCAGGTCTATACTCACCTGACGCTGGACCGGCTGCGCCGGACGCTGGAGCGTGCCCTGCCTACCACCCTGGACGAGGAGGAAGAGCGATGAAAATGCATGGCACAACGGTTTTAGCGGTGCGGCGCGATGGGCAGACCGCCTTCGCCGCGGATGGGCAGATTACCATGGGCGATGTGGTGTTCAAACACACTGCGCGGAAGGTGCGCTGGCTGTATCAAAATCGGGTGTTGGCAGGCATTGCTGGCGCCGCGGCGGACGCACAGGCACTGATGGACCGCTTCGAGGCGAAGCTGGAGGCGTCGGGCGGCAATCTGCGACGCGCCGCGATCGAGTTCGCCAAAGACTGGCGCACCGATAAAATCTTACGCCAGCTGAACGCGCTGATGATTGTCGCCGATCGCGACACGCTGCTGGTGGTTGCTGGCGACGGCAATGTGCTCGAGCCCGACGAGGGGGTCATTGGCATCGGTTCAGGTGGTGCCTATGCGCAGGCGGCGGCGCAGGCGCTGTTGCGCTATACGAACCTGAGTGCACGCGAGATTGCCGAAGCTGCGCTGCGCATCGCTGCCAGCCTTTGTATCTACACCAATGACCAGATTACCGTCGAGGTGTTGGAGTGAGGGCATCAGGCGGTTTGATAATGGTAAAATAGCCGTTTGAGCAGCTCCGCGCTCAGCATGTAAAGCAGCAGGATGGCCGCTAATGCGCCTAAATAGAGGGGTGGCAGCGGTTTAAAGCCCAGCAGAGGCGCCAGAGGCGAATAGGGCAACCAGAGGGTGAGAAGCCATCCCAGCACCGATAGTCCCAGCAGCCATCGCCCTGGCAGAGAGCGAAAGAAGGGGCGGCGTGTGCGCACGATCAGCACCACCATCGACGCGGAAAGCACCGACTCGACAAACCAGCCTGAGCGAAACTCCGTCGCGCCCGCCCGCAAATACAAAAGCAGCACGCCAAAAGTGAGGTAGTCAAACACGGAACTAAGCAAACCAAACACAATCATAAAGTTGCGGATGAATCGAACATCCCAGCGTGCGGGACGCTGCAGCAGCTCCTCGTCGACATTATCCGTCGCGATAGCCATCTCGGGTAGGTCCGTGAGGAAGTTGGTGAGCAGAATCTGCTTGGGCAGCAGCGGCAGGAACGGCAGAAAGAGTGAGGCGCCCGCCATGCTGAACATATTGCCGAAATTGGCGCTGGTTGCCATAAAGACATACTTGAGCGTGTTCGCGAAGGTTTTGCGTCCTTCACGAATGCCCGCCGCCAGCACCGAGAGATCCTTTTCCAGCAGCACGATATCGGCCGCCTCCTTGGCGACATCCGCCGCGGTATTCACCGAGATGCCTACATCTGCCGCATGCAGCGCGGGGGCATCGTTGATCCCATCGCCCATGTAGCCGACGATATAGCCCGCTTTCCGCAGGGCGCGAATAATGCGCTCCTTGTGATAAGGTTCCACCTCCGCGAAGACATCGATTCCTGGCCCTCGCTGGATCAGTGCCTCCTCTGAGAGTTGCTGTAGTTGCTGCGCGGTCATTATTTGCACTTCGGGGTAGCCCAGCTGCGCCATCAGGTGCTGCGCTGCCGTTGCGTGGTCGCCCGTGATTACCTTCAGCACCACCCCCGCTTCACGAAGTTGCTGCATGGCAGTACGCGCAGTGGCCTTGGGAATATCGCTAAGCAAAATCATCCCGAGGAAGGTCATTCCTTGTTCCAGCTCACGCGTGATGGAGGCGTCTTCTGGCAGCGATTTGATAGCTACGCCAAGGAGACGATAGCCCTGTTGAAGCCATTGCTCGGCTTGTGCCTGCAGGGTGTTTCGATAAGCGGCAAGTGGCTGCCTCTGCGCGCCTATTTGCACCGAGTCGCATATCTCCAGTACCTGAGCCAATGCGCCTTTGGTAATCAGCCATGCGGAGTTGCCGTGACGTACGGCGATGCTGAGCCGTTTCCGAGAGAAATCATAAGGGATCTCTCCCATGCGCTCATACTCCTCAAGGCTGCCTTGCCAGACCTGGCGGAGCGCCTCATCGATGGGGTTGTTGAATCCCTGTTGCAGAAGCGCGTTGAGCGCGGCATAGTGAAGCACCTGCTTGTCCGGTTGTCCCTGCGCGTTCCGTGCCTCCTGCACACGCACGACTCCCTCGGTCAGCGTGCCTGTCTTATCCGAGCAAAGCACATTCATGCTGCCGAGGTTCTCCATCGCGGTGAGCCGCTTGACCAAAGTATGCACCTGCGCCATCTGCACTGCCCCCGTGCCAGATTGACTGTGATAATGGCAGGCAACAGCTGCGGGGTCAGTCCGACCGCCAGCGCGACGGCAAATAGGAACGAATCGATCACGGGACGGTGCAGGTACACATTAAACGCAAAAATGAGCAGCACCATGATTAGAGTGACTTCCAGCAACAGGTTGCCAAAATGGCGCACACCGCGCTCGAAGTCGGTCTCATCGGGACGCAGGCGAAGTCGCTGCGCAATCTGCCCGAACTGGGTGTGCTCACCTGTGACAACGACCAGCATCACTCCCATGCCGCTGGCGACATAGCTTCCCATCCAGAGAGCGTTCTTACGCTGGAGGAGCGGTGCATCGGCGGGTGTCGGTTCGGGGCTTTTCTCCACAGGGAAGCTCTCTCCGGTAAGCACCGCCTCATTCACCACCAAGTTCTGCGCTGTCATCACCACGCCGTCCGCAGGGATTAGGTCGCCCGTATTGAGGCGCACGATATCGCCTGGCACCAACTGTTCCACAGGCAGTGCCCGAAGCCGCCCGTCACGCAGGACTTCCGCTTCCACCTGCACGCGGGCGAGTAGGCGTTGCATCGCATCGGACGCGCTTGCCTCCTGCCAGAAGCCGAGCATGCCACTGAGCAGAATGATGGCGAAAATAATCAGGGTATCCGTCGCGTCGCCCAGCACAGCTGCAATCAGTGCCGCACCAATCAAAATCAACACGATTGGATTGGTGAACTGGCGCAGCAAAATAACGAATTTGCCCTCTGTCCGAGTCCGGCGCAAGGTGTTGGGCCCGTATCGCTGCAAACGCTCAGTTGCCTCTTGCTCCGTCAGTCCCTCCGGGCGTGTTCCTAACCGCTGTAAGAGCAGCTCCGCGGGTAATGACCAGAATGCGTCACCGGTTTCCCCATTCCCCATGTGTTGGGGGAGTATACCCCTCTGAGCGCCGTGGTGCCCCAACTTGCTTCTCCAGCCAGCGGATGCCATCGCGGATCATGCCGTACACATCACCGCGCCAGCCGTGTCCGCCTTCATAGGTCTGCAGCTTGACTCGTGCGCCATGCCCGCTTAGATCCAGCTCCGCCTGCTCTGCCATGCTTATTGGGATAAAGTCTTGCGGCGAGTGCAGGATATAGAAGGCGCGTCCGCGCGCATGCGCGCGGCTGGGCAGCTGATTGGGCTTATAGACCGACATCGCGATGAACGCGCCGCGCAGAGCTGTCTCTTTCTGCAACGCCGCCGCATAGACTGGGGGACCGCCCGAGGACCAGCCTAACGCGAAAATGTAGCGTGTGTCGATGGGGTAGTGCTTCTTGACATCGGCAATCACCGCCTCGATGAACTGCTCGGTCGTAAATTTCGCTCCTTCCCATCGGTTCTTCTGGGTGGGCCACACGATTTGCTCGAACTGATCTTCGGACCACTTCGGTGCAACCAGCTGCGCCACAATGTAGTTGCTGTCCAGCGCGAACTTGTAGATCCGCTTGCAGAAGGGATGGAACTCCGCGCTGCCATCCCCACCGGGCAGGATCACCAGCAGGCGATAGCCCTCTTTCGGCGGTGGGGCCTCCTTGTCGGGTCCTATCAGGAAATACCGCTTGTTGGTGTCATCCCCTGCATAAAGGGACTGCGCAGGCACATCCGCGACATCTTCCTGTGCCCAGATGCCTATCGTCAACCCGATCAGCCACAATATCCCGATGCCTTTCATCTTTGTTCGCCTCCGTCTACTTATGTAGACAACCAGATTATACCCTTAGACGCCTGAAAAAGTCAAGAGGTTTCCCGCTGATTTTAGCGGGTTGCACGGTTTATACGGCGTTCTCGGGTGTTGACATCTGTAGACAATCTGGGGTATAATAGGGTTATGCCACGCAAACGCGGGATTGGCGAACAGGAGATGGCGTTGTGGCGATATGTGTCGCAGCACGCGCCTGTGCGCACGCGCGATGCGGTGGAAGGTTTTGGCAAAGCGCAGGGTCTCTCCCGTACCACGGTGCTCACGATGCTGGAGCGGCTGCGTAAAAAGGGGTATTTGCGTCGGATTGAGCGTGATGGGATACTTGTTTATGAACCTGCGGTACCGGAGGAGCAACTCCTGCATCAGACGCTGGAGCAGTTCATTGGAAGTGTACTGGGTGGTTCCGTCACACCGTTTGTTTCCTACCTGTTGCAGTCGGAGGCGCTGACGGAGGAAGAAGCTGCAACGCTACGCCAGCTGCTGGAGCGTTTAAAAGAGCAGAAGGGGTGACGCGGATGGCGATCGAGCTACTGGAGTCGCTGGGGCGGGCGTGCCTGCATGGGGGTGTGCTGGCGGGCGTGATGTGGCTGATGACCCGGTGGGTGCGAAATGTGCCGTTGACCTTGCAGCGCTGGGGCTGGTGGCTGGTGTGTGCCAAGTCGCTGCTCGCGCTGGTGGGCTGGATATGGATTAACCTGCCTCTGCTCCCAGTGCCTAACCGCGAATCTGGCGTGGAGACGTTCTCAATCGTGTCCGAGGCACCGATGAGCAAGGCTCCAACACCCTATAAAGTTGAGCGACAGGCACAAAGTTCGGAGCGCATTGCGAGAGGGGGCTTGACAGCACTGATTCAGTATGTCCCATCGGCATTACTCTGTTTGTGGATGATGAGCGTGGTGGCTCTTGTTTGGGGCATGATCAGGCGATGGGTCGGTGTGGAGCGGCTCTGGCGGGCGGCACAACCTCTGAGCGATACGGAATGGCGCAGGCGCATTCAACAACTCTGTGTGCAGATGGAGCTGGCGTTTGTGCCTTGTGTTCGTTTCTCTTGCGGCGCGCACCCGCCGATGGCACTGCTCGGCGGGCGCGTGCTCATTCCCAGTACCTTATGGAAACAGCTCTCTGATGAAGAGCGGCTTATGACACTAACGCATGAATTCGCCCATCTCCAGCGTGGTGATGCGTGGTGGAGCATTGTGCCGATGCTGGCGCAGACCCTCCTGTTTTTCTTTCCGCCGATACGCTATGCTGCACGACAGTGGGAGCTGGGTTGCGAAACTGCCAGCGACACGGCGACGCTGCGCTATCTGGGCTGTACCTCCTACGCCTACGGGGCGCTGCTGCTCAAGATTGCCGAGCAAATGCGCCCCACTGTGATACCGCTAACAGCAGGGACGACCCATAACTTTGCCTACCTTCGCACCCGCCTGCAGCAGCTTAGACCAGAGCCACGCGCTGCAAAAAGTATCGGCGCCTTGGTGTTGGGGCTTGTTGGGTTGCTCGCGCTTCCTTGGCGGTTAACGGCGCAAATCCCGTCAGTTCACCAGGTTGACTGGCATCAGAAGCTTAGCGCGTTGCGGCAGGTGGATTGGGGTGAGGCGTATGAGACGGGCATCGAGCTGGCGTCACTGCCTCCTGAAAGGGGCTATGCGCTGCTTGCGGAACATTGGGCTTGCTTGCCTATGCAAGCTCGCCAGCAGATGTTGAAGGCGTTCTACTACACGCGCCCGTACCCCCTGCGTCCTCGCGTGCATCCGAAGCTGCTCGCCGTACTGGAGCTGGGCATTAACGACCGCTCGCCGAGCGTGCGCAGCTGGGCAAAGAGTTATCTTGAGCAACTCACATTACGCGAGTTTGAAGATGCAGACGCGGTTCGGGTATGGATTGCACAGCATCGTGACCTGCCAATTGCGCAGGTCGTGAGGATGCACTGGGAGCCATTCCTGCGCGAGTTGCCGCGATTCCCCGATGCGGAACGCATCGCGCGTCTGAGGCGGCTTGTTGAATCGTCTGCATGGTTGCGGGAATCGACCATTGTGCGTCCGTTGGCGCTGCGCTACCATCTGCCTGAATGGCTGACGCCAATCCTGCACACGAACATGACAGACGCCAATCAGGTCGCGTTTTTACAGGGGGTGCTGGAGTGTCTGTTTGCCCTGTCACTATCGGAGCGTGAGTTGCGCCCTGCACTCGCACCGCTGCTGAAACCAGATGGGTCTTGCGTTCCGTCGCTGCGTGCTTATGCCGTGCGTTTACTGGGTAGTCCGCGCTATGCATGGGCAACCGCTGACCTGCTCACACTGGCTCGGCATGCCGTAGAGCAGCCGATAGAGCCGCTCCTTTGGGCGGCGCTGGCGGAGACTTTCCAATCACTCGGTGAGGCACAGGCGTTGTCCATTTTGCATGAAATGCTTGCGCGTACCGACAATCCCACCCTACGCCAATCGATTAAGCAAGCCATTGATGAGTTGGAGGGCAATGGATGAAAAAGAGAGCTTGGGCGCTGTTCACCGCACTTGTTGTAGGTTCTGGCACTGCACAGGAGGTGGAGTTTCCGCCCGACTATTACTCATTCGAGGAGATTGCGCGGCGGTTGTCGATAGGAGAACACAAAGTCTCGTGTGACCCTGCTCTGCGCGAGCGTGTGGCATTGGTCGCGTTGAAGTCACGCCCGTGGCACCAGGTGCGCGAATTGCTGGAGCGTGGGTTGGATATTCGTCTGCGTAAAATCAGCCAGTCCCAAAACCACTGGAAGCTCGAGCGGAACCCGGAAATTGCCAGACAGGAACGCCGCCTGCTCGAGCATTACTTCGAACGTCTGCAACAAAAGCTTGATGCAGAACTAAACCGCGTTGTGGCACCTTTCAAAACACTTAGAGACAACTCCAGCCTGCAACAGATCGCTTTGCGAGGGATTGAACACCTGCATCAGTCCCTTAGGCAGCAGCTATTCATTCCTCTTGAACAAGCGCAGCGGCTAACACAGATGCCTTTTGAGACGTTCGTTCTTGACCTGCCTGCTCTCATACGCTTCGATCAAACTGTAGATTCCATCCGCCTGCGGCTGTTGGAGAGCCATCCTGGTCTCGACGGTGAAGCGCGGGAGCGCCAGTTAATGGCCGAACTGTCGCGCGAGCATCCCCTTCAGAGTTTTGGCTTTTCGGCAGCGACCCTGCGCTGGGCAGAAGCACAGGCGTCCCAACCACACGAGGAACAGAGATCATCACCAAACGATGAAGCGGAGCTGTTGTACCGACAGTACCGTGCCCTTATGGAGGCGTATTCCATCACTTTCAAGCTTCTTGATAATGCGATCGAGGGCTACCTCGTCTCGCGCATCGGTGAGCGTCTCTCTGCGAAGGAGGCACTTCTAAACGGCTTGGCTTATACGGAGCGTTCCGTCACTCTTTCCCCCGATATTGTCTGGCTCATCAGCGATGACAAGCTGAAACCGATGTGCGAAGGAATGCAGCTGCCTCTTCAGTGGACACTTATTGCTTGTCTACGGCGAGAAGGAGACCTCTCGCTCAGCTACAGAATCTACCTTACCCCTCAGGATTGTGCCTCGATAAAGGATGCGCCTGCTTGGTATGTGCTCTATGAAAGGCTCTCTGAAATAGAAGCAATGGACGATACCCTTGAGAAGGCATTTCGCGAGGCACAGGAGCGTATAAAAACAGTGTTGCACCAGCCTGTCTGCCAACGCCCTATCAAGTCCTCCCGAGAACTTAATTTCATTTACGAGTGGCTCCTTCTATGGTGCAAGCAGCACCAGCAGGAGGTGATAGCCGAGCTGTTTCCCTTGAGCAGAGCTGCGGGTTTTATCGAAGCCGACCTGCGTAGACATTTTGAATCAAGCTTGCAGCAGTTGTTTCAGATTTGGACAGCGAATTATCGGGCGCGAGAGCAAACCGACGGAAGAACCTCTGCTTCGATGCTACCAATCACTTTAGATCAGCATAATGGCGTGTGGCTTGTGCGTGACTGGACAGCGTTCCTTCACCGGGCAATTGATTACCCCTTGGCGTCCATCAAGCAGTTTGCTCGCTCTCAATGGGAATACAAGGACTGGCTCCACTTTCTGCGTTCACGAAGGGCAGCCGACATTAAGCAATTTGCATGCGATGAGCTCACGATCACTTTTCTTGGGCGGATGTTCGCGGATGTTGAGCGGCTCGATTTCGACTTTGCCACTGCATGGATGGTTGTGCAGTTGCTGGAGGGGCTACCAACCCATGAGCTGGCCCAGCTACTTGCCCCCACCGAGAATGAGCGAGGGCGTGATAAATCAACAGTGCGCCTGAATCGAGTGCATCCTGCCGCGCTGGCACAGTTTGCTCAGTCGTTGCGCATGTTCGCTCTATTGATGTATGCCCCCAATCAAGCGGTTGTCATCAGTCGCTGTGCCGAGTTGGAGACTTTGCTGCGTGAGGGTGGTTTCATCTCCACATGGGGCATCCAGCGTGGGTTTGCAGGTTGGCTGGTGGGCGTGGGCGATCTAGAGGCGCGTGATTACATTATCCTTGTCTACGGTTTCGCGTCGTTACGCGGTGTGGAGAAAAAAGAGTGACCCGTCTCATGAGCAGGCGCACCCCCTATCGAAGTGATTCAAAAAATGAGGTTCTCCCACATCTCCGCCCTCTTTAGGATATCCTATCTTGGGGTATGATGCGGATAGATGGAGTAGGCGTCTATAGAGCTTATGCTATTGGTTTTGGGGGATTTGATTTTGTCTTGGCAGGTATACTCTGGTGGGGTTGAGCAGGTATACTCTGGTGGAGTAAGGGGTTGAGAGCCGATGGCAAGAACGAAGATTAGCGTACAGGACATAGCGAGAGAGCTGGATGTACCGACGAGCCGTCTTCAGCAGGTGCTGACGGAACTGGGCATCTCCGACGAGGAGGCACGGCGCGGACTGGATCCGGACACTGCCCAGACCATCAAAGAGATGGCGCAAGAGATGCGGGAGGAGCTGCGCACCCTGCTGCTGCGTCCTGAAATTACCGTGCGTGAGCTGGCGCAGGCAATGGAGCGCAGCCCGACCGAACTGCAACGTCACTTGATGCTGCACCACCAGAAACTGGTTGCTCCACACCAGAAACTGGACAGGGAGACCATCGAGCAAGTGGTTGCCGATTTCGGGCTAAAGGTGCGCTGGGAGGAGCCGAAGCCCGCCGTTGTGCGCTCTCTCGCCTCTACTGCCCCACTCACTGGCGAACAACCCCGACCGCCTGTTGTGACCATCATGGGACATGTGGACCACGGAAAAACCTCCTTGTTGGATTATATCCGCAAGACGCGCGTCGCCGAGCGCGAATACGGCGGCATCACCCAGCACATTGGCGCGTATCAGGCGGAATATCATGGCAAGCTCATCACCTTCTTGGATACCCCTGGGCATGAGGCGTTCACTGCGATGCGTGCCCGCGGCGCTCAGGTGACCGATATCGTGGTGCTGGTGGTTGCTGCCGATGATGGTGTCATGCCCCAGACCATCGAAGCCATTCACCATGCCAAAAACGCGAATGTGCCCATTATTGTCGCCATCAACAAGATCGACAAGCCTGATGCCAATCCCGATCGGGTGCTGCAGCAACTGACCGAGCATGGGTTAATCCCGAGCAAATGGGGTGGCGACACGGAAGTTGTGCTTGTGTCGGCTTTGACAGGTCAGGGTGTGGATGAACTGCTGGAAACGATTTTGCTCACTGCGGAACTGATGGAACTCAAAGCCGACCTGAGTGCTCCCTTCCAAGGCACTGTGATTGAGGCAAAGCTGGACAAGGGGCGTGGACCTGTCGCCACGATACTTGTAAGGCAAGGCACGCTGCGCCGCGGGGATGTGCTGGTGGTTGGCAAGACATGGGGCAAGGTGCGCGCCATGTTCGACCATACTGGTAAAAATGTCGAGCGTGCCACGCCTGCGATGCCCGTCGAGGTGATGGGGTTGAACGATGTTCCTGTTGCGGGTGATCCTGCCGAGCGCGTGGAGAACGAAACCATCGCTCGTGAAATCGCCACTGAACGCCAGCAAGATGAACGCGAGCAGAAACTCGGACAGATTGGAAAACGCCCCAGTCTGCAGGAACTGTTTAAACAGCTGCAGGCAGGTGAAATCAAGTCGCTCAATATCATTCTTAAGGCAGACACTTACGGCTCCGTGGAAGCCATTCGCGATGCCCTGCTTAAACTGGAGAAGCCGCCGGGCGTCGAAATCAAAATTATCAGCGCGAATGTGGGCAATATCACCGAAGCCGATATCGATTTCGCCATCGCGGCGGAAGCGATTGTGCTGGGCTTCAATGTGAAGGTGGAAGGTCAGGCGCAACAACAAGCCAAGACGCATCATGTCGATGTGCGCACCTACCGCATCATCTATGAACTGCTGGATGAGGTGCAAAAAGCGCTCAAAGGGCTGCTGGAGCCCAAGCGCAAAGAGGTGCATCTGGGCACGGCGGAGGTGCGTGCTGTGTTCAAGCTCTCGCGTGGCATCACCGTTGCTGGCTGCTATGTGCTGGACGGCAAAATCTATCGTGGGCGACCGGCTCGACTCCGACGCGGAAATCAAATCATTCATGAGAGTCGCATCGCCAGCCTGCGCCATCTGAAAGAGGATGTGCGGGAAATCGCCGCTGGCTACGAATGCGGTCTCACCCTGGAAGGTTTCGCCGACTATCAGGAAGGCGATCGCATCGAATGCTTTGAAATCCAAGAGGTGGAGCCGTAAACCCTTTTGCCCCTCACCCTGACCCTTTGCCCAGCGGGGAGAGGGAGTTTTTGCTGTTTGTCAGTCGATTGAAAGCAGGAATCGCGACGCAACGGGTGTATAATAGAAGTGGAGGCGGCGATGCGCTCACAAAAACTGGATCAGGAGACTTTGAAGCAGATAACGCGCCGGCACTTCTTTCGAGTGTGCGGCTACGGGATTGGCGCCCTTGCGCTGAATGCCCTGCTGAACGAAAAGTTGTTTGCAGCGATTGACCCGCTCGCACCCAAGCAGCCCCACTTTAAGCCACGCGCCAAGCATATCATTTTTCTCTTTATGGCGGGTGCGCCTTCCCAGATTGACCTGTTTGACTATAAGCCCACTCTGCAGCGTTATGATGGGCAGCCCTGCCCGGAGAGCCTGTTGCAGGGGGAACGGTTTGCTTTTATTAAGGGGCGTCCGATTCTGCTTGGCTCACCCTACAAGTTCAGCAAGCATGGCAAGTCGGGTCAGGAAATCTCGGAGCTGCTTCCCCATATTGCCAGTGTTGCGGACGAACTGTGCATTATCCGTTCCATGCAGACTGACCAGTTCAACCATGCCCCTGCCCAGATTTACATGAACACGGGGCATCAGCTGCCTGGGCGCCCCAGCATGGGGTCATGGCTGACCTATGGGTTAGGCACAGAGAATCGCGATTTGCCGGGCTTTATCGTGCTGATTTCGGGCGCGAATCGCCCCGATGGGGGGCACGCTTGTTGGAGTAGTGGCTTCTTGCCCACCGTCTATCAGGGCGTCGAGCTGCGTAGCAAGGGCGACCCCGTGCTGTATGTGTCGAACCCCGACGGCATCGATGCCGAAGTGCGCCGAGAGACCATCGATGCGATCAATGACCTCAACCGCATGAAGCAGGAGGTGGTGGGGGATCCCGAAATTGAGACGCGCATCAGTGCTTATGAGCTGGCGTACCGCATGCAGAGCAGTGTGCCCGAGCTGATGGACCTCAGCAAGGAGCCAGAGCATATCCACCAGCTGTATGGCACGACTCCGGGCAAGCCTTCGTTCGCCAATAACTGCCTGTTGGCACGCCGACTGGTGGAGCGTGGGGTGCGGTTCGTGCAGCTTTACCATCGGGGCTGGGACCATCATGGGGCGTCGGAGGGTGACAGCATCTCCAAAGCGCTACCGCGTCTGTGCAGCGAGGTGGATCGTGCCTGTGCCGCGCTGATTATCGACCTCAAGCAGCGTGGGTTGCTGGACGAGACGCTGGTTATTTGGGGCGGTGAGTTCGGGCGAACGCCGATGAAGGAGGGACGCGGTGGTTCCACCTATCTGGGACGTGACCACCACCCACGTGCCTTTACTGTCTGGATGGCGGGTGGCGGCATTAAGCCTGGAATCAGCTACGGTGCGACTGACGAGCTGGGCTATCATGTGGTGGAGAACCCGGTGCATGTGCATGATCTGCACGCTACCATTCTGCATCTGATGGGTATCGACCATACGCGCCTTACCTATTGGTATCAAGGGCGCAACTTCCGCCTGACCGATGTTGCGGGGCGCATAATTGAAGATATTATTCTTTAGGTCTGTGCAGGTTTGTTGTCCCCTCACAAGGACCCTCTTCCCAGAGGGGAGAGGGAGTGATGCCTCTCATCCGGCCCCTTTCCCCAGAGGGGAGAGGGGGTAAACTCAAAGCATGATGCTTCCGTTTGCTGGGATAGCGACTTTTCTTCGGTCGCCCTCTCGTTCGTTGAGTGAGGAGTGGCGTGCTGATGTAGGTTTTCTGGGTGTGCCGTTCGATCTGGCCGTTGGTTACCGTCCGGGCGCGCGGTTTGCCCCTCAGGCGATTCGGCAGGCGAGCTTGCGCTATGCGCTCCCCCTGGAGGGCTACTATCATCCTCGGCATGGCTGGCGGCTCAAGGGGGTGCAGGTGGGCGATGTGGGCGATGTGGACATTCCGACGCTGAACTATGAGCAGGCGTTTGAACGGATTACGGCGGCGGCACGTGCCCTGCGCTCGCGTGTACGGCTGCCGCTTTATGTGGGCGGTGATCACAGCGTCTCCTATCCGCTTCTGCTTGCCTATGACGATGTGCCCGATCTGCATGTGGTGCAGCTGGACGCGCATCTCGATTTCAGTGACGAGCGCGATGGCACGCGCTATTCCAACTCCAGCCCGTTTCGGCGCGCGGTGGAAGCGCTACCTAACCTTCGGCATATCACCACCATTGGGCTGCGCGGTGTCCGCTTTGATGCTGAGGCGGTTCAGGCGGCTCAGGCGCGTGGGCACACGCTTCTCTTCCGGGAGGAGGTGCCGCGCACGGATCTGATGGAGGTACTGCCTGGTGGACGATCGGTTTATCTGTCGATTGATGTGGATGCGCTTGATCCTGCGCTCCTGCCCGCCACCAGCAGTCCTGAACCCGATGGATTGAGCTTTGGCGAGGCGGCGCAGTTGATTCAGCTCATTGCTCAGCGCAACATGCTGGTCGGGGTTGACCTGGTGGAGCTGGCGCCTTCATTAGACCCTTCGGGCAACAGTGCGCTTGTTGCGGTTCGCCTGCTGTTAGAGGTCATGCTCAGCTAGGTACACTTTTTAGCGATGTCGATTCGGGCGATAGGGTTTGATCTGGATGATACGTTATGTGTCTACATGCCGATCGCGGTGCGGGCGCGGCGGCAGGCGTTTGCGGAGCTGGTGCAGCCTTTGTTGGGCGTGGATATTGATCGAATTGATTGTGCTTATCAGCAGGCGTTCTGGCGGATGATGGACGAGATTAAGCGGGCGCCGTGGCGTTCGCGCTATCTCGAAAGTGGTGAATCGACTCGCATTGAGACGATGCGTCGGATGCTGGACTTTCTGGGTGTGTCGGCGGAAGGGCTGGCGGAACGGCTTAGCATGCGTTATCTGGAGCTGCGCGAGGGTCAGCTTCAGCTGTTTGAGGACACGCTGCCTGTGCTGAATGTGTTGCGCGAGCATCACATTCTGTTCCTGATTACGAACGGTCCCGCGCGGGAGCAGCGGCGTGAGCTGCGTTTGCTTGGGCTGGAGCCTTATTTTGAATTGGTTGCTATTGAGGGTGAGCTGGGGGTGGGCAAGCCGGACCCTGCCATTTTTTTGGGTGTGCAGCAGCGGCTGCGCCTTGCGCCGGAGCAGATTCTGTTTGTGGGGAATTCGTGGGAGCATGATGTGAAGGGTGCTCGGTGCGTGGGCTGGCATGCGGCGTGGCTTAATCGGGATGGTGCGCCTCACCCGGAACCTGATGCACCTGTGCCTGTGCTGCGTTCGCTGAAAGAGCTGCTGCCTGCCCCTGTGCGGCAGGTTGGGACGATGCGTTTAGGGGATTAGCTCCATGTCCATGCCGCGCTTGCTCTGTGTGCCCAACTTTTCGGAAGGGCGTAATGAGGCGACCATTGAGTCCATCACTGAGGCAGCGCGCGGTGCAGGCGTGTGGATACACCACTGCTCGTGGGATTATGACCACCACCGCATGGTGCTGGCATTTTCGGGCACGCCGGCTCAGGTGGGTCGGGCGATTCTGCGTGCGGCGGCGGTTGCGCTGGAGCGTATTGATCTGCGGGTGCATCAGGGTGTGCATCCACGCGTTGGCGCCGTGGATGTGGTGCCGTTGGTGCCGTTGACGGGTCTGAAGCGTGAGGATGCCGTCGCGTTCTCGCATCAGCTGGCACAGCGGTTTGCACGGCGATTGGGCATTCCGGTGTATCTGTATGAGTACTCGGCGTGGGAGGGGCGTCCGCGCGACCTGCCGACGATTCGGAAGCGTGTGCAGGCAGGCGTGGAGGCGTTTCCACCCGATTTTGGCAAGGCGCAGCTCCACCCGACCGCAGGTGCCACGGTGCTGGGCGTGCGTGACCCGCTTATTGCTTTCAATGTGAATCTACAGACGGACGACCCGTCGATTGCCGAGCAGATTGCCCGTCAGATTCGGCAGGCGCGTGCCACTCATCCTGACCTGCAGGGTGTGCGCGCTCTGGGCTTTTGGTTGCCCACGCGGCGGATCGCGCAGGTTTCGCTGAATCTCACGCAGCCTGATCGCACTGATCTGTATCGGGTTTTGCAGTATGTGCGTCAGCAGGCGCAGGCGCTCGGCACCGATGTTCGCGAGACGGAACTGGTGGGCGTGTTACTTTTACCCGATGCTGCCCGCGCGTTGCAGAGTGCGCTGAACGCCGTCGCGATAGAGCCCCAGCAGATTCTGACGATGTCCCCTTGTGGGGAATAGGCGATTCAAGCGGGCTGAGGTTGTTTGCATGCAAGCGAAAGGGTTATGGGTATTTGACCTTTTGTAATACCTGTTGGAGGAGGGCATCGCGTTCTTCAGGTGTGTCGGCGCGGACGGTAATATGTCCGACCTTTCTGTTAGGGTGCGGTGTTTTGCCGTACAGGTGGAGATGGGTGTTTGGAATGCGGAGAATGGCGTTTAGTGGAGGGATGTCACCGATGAGGTTGACCATCGCGCTGAAGCCGCGCGGTGCGGTACTGCCCAGTGGCAAGCCGAGGATTGCCCGCAGATGATTCTCGAACTGGCTGGTCTCCGCTCCTTCGATTGTCCAGTGTCCGCTGTTATGCACTCGGGGTGCCACCTCGTTCGCCAGCAGCTGCCCGTCCACCTCAAACATCTCCAGTGTCATGACTCCCACATAGTCCAGCGTTTCGAGCAACCGGGTGAGGTACTCCGTTGCACGATGGTGCAACGACTTTGTTGCGGGTGTGGGTGCAACTTGGGGTATCGAGAGGTGTAGAATCCCTTCCCGGTGGTGGTTTTCGATGAGGGGATAGAAAGCGACTTCTCCTGTGAGCGAGCGCACTCCGATTGCCGAAACCTCGCGTTCGAAGGGGACGAACGCTTCTGCCATCAGGGCGTGAGGCTGGAATTGTTGCACCAGGGCATGGTACTCGGCTTGTGTGTGCGCCACTCCTTGCCCTTTGCCGTCGTAGCCGAATCGGCGCGTTTTCACCACGCAAGGTAGCCCTACCATCGCCAGCGCGGTATCGGGTTGGGAGGGATCGATTGGGACATACAAGGGGGTCGGGGTCCCGATTGAGTTCAAAAACTGTTTTTCCAGCAGTCGATCTTGAAAAATTTCTAACGCGCGTGGGGTGGGGCGTATGGGCACATGCTCTGACAAAGCGGTGGCTGCCGCCACTGGCACATTCTCGAACTCGTAGGTGAGGCAGTGCTTGCCTTTCGCGAAGCGGATAAGGGTATCGAGGTCTGTGTAGGGTGCGCTGGTCAAGGGTGCGACTTGCCTTGCACAAGCCTCAGGTGCGGGGTCATAAAACTCGGTTCGAACTCCGAGTGGGTAGCCCGCCAACGCCAACATGCGCCCTAATTGTCCACCGCCTAAGACACCGACTGTCATTGCCTTGGGTCAGGCTGATCCAGCACTGCTTGGGTCTGTTGAGCGCGATAGGCTTCCAGTGCCTCACGGAACTGGGGATATTTGTTGGCTAAGATAGCCGTTGCCAGCAGGGCGGCGTTGATAGCTCCCGCCTTTCCAATTGCCAGTGTGCCCACGGGGATTCCGGCAGGCATTTGCACGATCGAGAGCAGTGAGTCCAAGCCCTTCAGCGCGTGTGATTCGATGGGCACGCCCAGCACGGGAAGCGTGGTCTTGGCAGCGGTCATTCCGGGAAGATGTGCTGCGCCGCCAGCGCCCGCGATAATCACTTCCAGCCCCCTCTCTGCGGCGGTGCGAGCGTACTCAAACATCTGGTCAGGGGTACGATGGGCAGAGACGATGCGCACTTCGTGCGGCACGCCCAGCAGTTCCAGAGTCTCGACCGCGTGGCGCATCGTTTCCCAATCCGAACGCGAACCCATAATCACACCGACTAACGGCTGCACGGATTGCATTTTACCCCTTACAGCCGGGGCGTTGGCAGGTGGATTGCCCTTGTTGCGCCAGCACTAATCGCGAACATGTTGGAGCGTGAGCTTAAGCCGACCCTCTGTTTGATCTGGTGGAGGCGGGGGAATTGAACCCCCCAGCACCGCCCACTTGCCCAGCCTCCACAAACCGCGTCCGCCTCCCTTTCTCGCGCGACGCTGCCCCGACGGACAAGGACGCGCACGCAATAGCCCGGTTTCACGTTCCTCCTTCCCGCCCCAGGCAGGGCGTCAGGAGCC
>Ga0101943_1000435_pt1 | contig 71795 bp, 51 predicted proteins | sample DewCreD2012metaG_5_FD_75244 | JGI IMG/M metagenome (GOLD analysis project Ga0101943, IMG submission 75244) | Hot spring sediment bacterial and archeal communities from British Columbia, Canada, to study Microbial Dark Matter (Phase II) - Dewar... ... | reverse complement strand
GCGATACACAATCGCATATGGTCGAACCGAAGAGCAGGGGCGTAAGCCTCCCGTGGTTGCACGAACGCCATTGCAACAACGTCCGTCAACACGTCGGTCGGCAGTCTGCTGAACAAATGCGGTAGCGCACTTTGCAAGTGCGTCAGCGCGACCCACGGCGGGCTCACGCGCGCCGCTCTTGATCCTTGGGGCGAGGTCGGTCAGCGAATGCGTGGGTACCGCAGTTGCACGCGCGGTTCCGGTAACAGAGCGGGCCGACGTTTGTCGCACTTCGCATCTTCCTGACCAGCCCGGGACGGTCGAAAAAACGCTGCCTCAGACGAGTTCCCGGAAGTGAATGCAAAGAGGAGTGATCTTGTGATGATTACCTGAGCAAAGATGCGCGCAGGTTATGCACGGAGCTATTGCAGCACTGATTATAGTTTGAGTTCGCCTAATTCTTCGCGAAAAGGTGGTGTATGTGAAGAAGGGCTATTTCAACGTAACTGCTTGCTTTATAAATGCTTACGACTTAAATGGGGACCAGTCAATGGTGAATTTCTAATGTTTGGCATAGAACCTGCTATTCGGTGAATGCGGCTGATACAGTGGGTTCCGTGGGCGGGATTGATTGGCCCGCAGTGGTTTGGCCGCTAGCCTGCGGTGTTGGCCCATCCTCTCCCTGGGTGCGCAGGCGAAGCCAGCCACGGATTTGTGGAGAATTACGACAACTAGCTGCTCGCGTAACCGCTGCGCGCAGTCTGTGCAATGGAGGTGAGAAAATTGGCAAGCAAACAAACAGTGGTTGTCGTCGGCAACGGCATGTCGGGAGCTCGGTTTGTGCAGGCTTTGACCGACAAAGCACGCGACCGCTTCACGATCACCGTGTTCGGCGACGAACCGTATGGCAATTACAACCGCATTGTGCTGTCTAGCGTGCTGGCGGGCGTGAAGCAGCCGGTGGAGATATTCCTCAACCCGACGGAATGGTACGAGAAAAATGGGATTCGGCTGCATCTGGGCGTGCGGGTGATGAAAATAGACCGGGATCGGCGAGTGGCGGTGGGTCAGCCGGCTCGCCATTCCGCCGAAGGAGCGGAGCGCGGTCTGGTTCTGGAAGAGCCTTACGACTATCTGGTGCTGGCGACAGGTTCGCGGCCGTTTGTGCCGCCGATTCCGGGGAAGGATTTGCCGGGGGTATTTGTGTTCCGCACGCTGGACGATTGCGTTGCTTTGCTGGAAGCGGCTGAGGATGCCGAGAACGCGGTTGTGATTGGCGGAGGTTTGCTCGGGCTGGAGGCAGCGCGGGGTCTGCATGGGCGCGGTCTGCAGGTGAGTGTTGTCGAGATTGCCCCGCACCTGATGGTGCAGCAACTGGATTCGCTCGCGGCCAGAATTTTGCAGCAGCAATTGGAAAAGCTCGGTTTGCGGATATTTGTGCAGACGCAGGTGGCCCGCATCCTGGGCGAAGGGCGAGTGCAAGCGGTGGAATTGCAGGATGGCACCCGTTTGGACGCTGACCTCGTCGTGATCAGTTGCGGCATTCGACCCAATGTGGAGCTGGCCCGCGAAGCTGGTTTGACAGTGCAGCGTGGTATCGTGGTGGATGATCAGTTGCGGACGAGCGACCCGGCCATATTCGCCATCGGGGAATGTGCGGAACATCGGGGTGTTACATACGGGCTGGTCGAACCGGTTTACGAGCAAGCGGAGGTTCTGGCCGACATCTTGAGCGGGGTGCGACCGCAAGGGCGTTACACAGGCAGCAAGCTGGCCACCACCCTGAAAGTGATTGGGATAGACCTGACCTCGATGGGTGATGTCAACGCCAGCCACGCCGACGCCCAGGTGTTCGTGGAAGCCGACCCATCCAGCGGACGCTATCGCAAACTGGTGGTCAAAGATGGCCAGTTGCACGGAGCGATTCTACTCGGCGAGAAAGAATCCGCGCAGAAGCTGCTCTTGTATTTCCGCAGCGGCCAAAAACTACCGGGCCATCCCCTGGAAATCTGGTATCGCTTCAGCCGCGACGGCGAGTCGAGCGAAGATGGTCAGCAAGAGACTGGCCTGTCGGCAGCCAGTTTGCCGGACGATCAGCAGATTTGCAACTGTCATCGCGTCAGCAAGCGCGAGATCGTTCGCTGCATCCGAGCCGGGGCGACTTCGATCGAGGCGATCGGCCAGGCCTGCAAAGCGGGCACCGGCTGCGGCAGTTGTCAGGGAATGCTGGGCCATCTGCTGGCACATTACGCTCGGCATGCCGTCCAGCAATCTGGCGCTCTCGGCGACACCTCGCAGAACAAGGTGGAACTGATCAAGCGCGAAAAAGACGGGCTAGATTCCCTGCCCGATATTCTCCGCTATGCCCAGACGGGGAACTGGGAAGAGATGACGGAAGCGGATAAGCAACGGTTCAAGTGGCACGGGCTGTTTTTCCGCATTCCCACGCCGGGCTATTTCATGCTGCGGATTCGCCACACCTGCGGGCAGAGCAACGCCCGGCAGTTCCGCGTCATTGCCGAGCTTTCCGACAAGTTCGGCAAGGGTTTCTGCGACCTGACAACGCGGCAGCAAATCCAGATGCGCTGGTTCACTATCCGCGACGTGCCGGAAATCTGGGCGCGACTGGCGGAAGTTGGCCTGAACAGCAAACAGACCGGGATGGACAACGTGCGAGGCGTATGTGGCTGCCCGCTCAGTGGCCTGGCGCCGCACGAGTTATTCGATGCTTCACCGGTGGCCCGTGAGTTCACCTCGCTCATTCTCGACAACAAGGAATTCACCAACCTGCCGCGGAAATTCAACGTCACCATCACCGGCTGCCTGGAGAACTGCTGCCACACCGAGACCCAGGACATCGCCCTGGTGCCGAGCTATCGAGAATTGGATGGGCAACAGGTCTTCGGCTTCAACGTGTTCGTCGGTGGCAAGCAGGGTTCGGGCGGATACACGCCGGCCAAAGCGCTGGATGTATTCATCCCGAAAGAGGAAGCGGCGAGGCTGTGTGCGGAGATCGTTCGCATTTTCCGCGATCACGGTTCACGCGAAAGCCGCACGCGGGCCCGATTGGCGTTCCTGCTGCAGGATCGAGGCGTTCGCTGGTTCCGCCAGGAACTGGAACGCCGCTGGGGTCAACCCTTACATGCAGCCGGCCCGGAGTTGCGAAAAAAACATCACACCGACCACCTCGGTATTCAGCCGCAGAAACGGCTTCCTGGCTACTACGGGCCGCAACTCTTCTCCGTTGGCCTGCTGGTGCCGGTGGGTCGTCTCACTACCGAGCAAATGCGCGGCGTGGCCGACCTGGCCGAACGGTATGGCAACGGCGAAATCCGTCTTACCGTTCAGCAGAACATCATCCTCCCCAACATTCCCGAAGATCGTCTGTCGGCCCTCAGCGAGGAACCACTACTCAAGGAGTTACCGATAGACCCTTCGCCCATCCTCCGGGGGCTGGTGTGCTGCACGGGCAACGATTATTGCCATTTCGCTCTGATTGACACCAAGGGCTGGGCACTGAAGGTGGCGCGGGAACTGGAACGGCGAACGCAGGGACAGAAAATCGCTCCGCTGACCATTCACATGTCGGGTTGCCCCGCCGGTTGCGGCTTGCATCAGGTGGCGACGATTGGCTTGCAGGGTTGCCGCACACGCATCGGCGAGGAAATTGTGGATGCCGCCCACGTGTACATCAACGGCAAATCCGGCCCGCAGCCGCAGATCGCCACCGACGCCATGTACGACGTCCCCTGCGAAAAACTGGCCGATGCCCTCGAACCGTTAGTGCGCTACCTGCCCAGGAGCTGAGCCTATCGGGATCACGGCTGATGACGATAGATCCATGGTCAACTGTCCAGGAGAGGCGTATGCGCCACGGATACCTGATCGACATGGATGGCGTGCTCTGCCGCGGTCGTCAATTGATTGCCGGAGCCGACGCATTTATCGCCGCGCTCCGCCAGGCCGACATCCCTTTTCTGCTCCTGACCAATAACAGTCAGCGATCGCGTCGGGATATTGCCACCAAGCTGCAACGCATCGGCATCCCGGTCGAGGAAGAACACGTGTTCACCAGCGCCATGGCCACAGCGCGGTTCCTGGCCCGGATGAAACCGGACGGCACGGCGTATGTGATAGGCGAAGGTGGTCTGACGACGGCCTTGCATCTGAACGGGTTCGCCATCGTCGATCAGGCCCCCGACTTCGTGGTCATTGGCGAAGGCCGCACTGTGACTTTTGAACAACTCGAACTGGCCGTCCGATTTGTTGCCCAGGGAGCCCGGCTTATCGCCACCAATTTAGACCCGAATTGTCCAACGGAATCGGGACTGCGGCCGGGGTGCGGCGCGATCGTGGCCATGATTGAAACGGCCACCGGCAAGAAAGCGTTTAGCGTCGGTAAGCCCAGCCCAGTCATGCTTCGCGCTGCTCGCAAGGAACTCGATCTCCGCAGTGAAGAGACCTGCATAATAGGCGACACGATGGAGACGGACATCTGGGGCGGTGTCCAACTCGGTTACCATACCATTCTCGTGCTCAGTGGCAGCACTCAATTAGCCGACCTGCCACAATATGCGTTCTGCCCGGAACGGATTGTGGCTTCCGTCAAGGAACTGGTAACGCCACTGCAACAGCATCCGGAGCGACCGTTGTGGCTGGTCCCTGAAGCAGAGGAAACCGCGGTCTCGCCGCAGGACAAAAGCGACAGGCGCAAGCCCGCGGGAACTCGGAATCTGCCGCGCCCTGTCGCTGCCGCAACTCCAGGAGGTCGCCCGTGAGCGAGGGTCGGTTGACGGTGCTCGGCGAGGCGATCTGCCCGTATTGCGGAGTCGGTTGCCGACTCCGGGTCGAAGGGCGTAACGGACGACCAGAGCGCATTCGCGGCGTCGAGGATGCTCCCGCCAATCTCGGCCGGCTCTGTGCTAAAGGTGCCACGCTTCACGAAGCCTTGCATACCCCCGATCGGTTGCTGGTGCCGATGTGGCGACGCAGTCGACAGGAGGATTTTCGCCCAGCGGATTGGCCGCAGGTCCTGCGCTATGTGGCGGAGTGCCTGCGTTATATCCTCCACGCTTTCGGGCCGAACGCGATTGCATTTTACGGCAGCGGCCAGCTCGACACGGAGACGGCTTACCTGGCGTGCAAGTTGTTCAAAGGATATTTCGGCACGAATAACACCGATTCGAATAGTCGGCTATGCATGGCCGCTGCCGTCGCCGGGTATCGCACCAGTCTGGGTAGCGATGGCCCGCCGTGTTGCTACGAGGACATTGACCATGCCGACGTGATTTTCATCATCGGCAGCAATATGGCCGAGTGCCACCCCGTTACCTTTGACCGGATCCGGGCAGCGAAGAAACGGCGTCCCGAGCTGACCATCGTCGTGGCGGATCCACGTCGCACTGCGACGGCACGCGAAGCCGACATCTATCTTCCAGTGGCTCCTGGCGGCGACATCGCCCTGCTCAACGCGCTGGGACGGTTACTGCTGGAATACGGTGCGGTGGACGAAACTTTTGTCCGCCAGCACACCCGCGGCTTCGAAGAATATCGCCAATTCCTGCTCGAGCAGCATCTCGAGGAATTGTGTCAGGCGTCTGGCATTGCGGAAATGGTACTGCGCCGGCTTGCCCACCGCATTGCCCAGGCGCGTGCCTTTCTGAGTTTCTACTGCATGGGCTTGAACCAGAGCACGGTCGGCATGTGGAAAAACAACAGCCTGATCAATTTGCATCTGCTGACTGGGCAGATTGGCAAGATCGGCGCCGGGCCGTTTTCCCTCACCGGTCAGCCCAATGCTATGGGAGGTCGGGAAGCCGGTCTGCTGTCGCATCAGTTGCCGGGTTATCGCTTCGTCGAGGATGCCAACCATCGCCGCGAACTGGAGCAATTTTGGGATCGCCCCGCCGGCAGCATTCAGCCGCGCCCCGGGCTGACCGCGGTGGAAATGTTTCGCGCCCTGGAGAAGGGCCAGCTCAAGGCGATCTGGATTGCTGGCACCAATCCGCTGGTCAGCATTCCCGACCTGCATCAGGTTCGCCGCGCCATCGAACGGGCACAGCTGGTCATCGTGCAGGACGCCTATCATCCGACGGAAACGACGCAGCTGGCGCATGTGCTCTTGCCAGCGGCCCAGTGGGGCGAAAAGGAATGGACGAGCACCAGCAGCGAACGCCTCGTCAGTTACAGTCCCAAACTCTTTGATCCGCCGGGTCGCGCGATGCCGGATTGGCAAATCCTGGCGCGGTTCGCCGAGGTGTGGGGCTTTCGCGGTTTTGCTTATGCCAGCGCTGCCGAGGTCTGGGACGAATTTCGCCAGTTGACCCGTGGCCGACCCTGCGACATGTTCGGCATTACCGCAGCACGACTGCGGCAGCAGCGGCATATCTACTGGCCCTGCCCGCACGAGGATCATCCCGGTTTGCCCCGCCGCTATCTCGACCGGGTTTTCCCGACGCCCGATGGCAAAGCCTGCTTTCTGCCTCGCGACCACCGTGCCCCGCGCGAACTGCCCGACCACGAATTCCCGTTCATCCTCACCACCGGCCGGTTGTACGCCCACTGGCACACGCTCACGCGAACCGGCAAGTGCAGCAAGCTGGTGCGGCGTGAACCCGGCCCGTTTGTCGAAATCAACGTCGAAGACGCGGCCCGGCTCGGGATTGGTGACGGCGAACTCGTGCTGCTGTCCTCTCGCCGCGGCGCTATCCGCTTGTCTGCCCGCCTCAGTGAGCAGGTGCCCACCGGCATGGTTTTCGTTCCATTTCACTGGGGCGATTTGTACACGCCGGAAAACGCTGCCAATTACCTCACCATCAGCGCCCTGGGTCGCGTTGCCAAACAACCAGAACTGAAATTCTGTGCGGTCAACGTCGAGAAATGCGCCCCGCTTGCCGAGACGCCGACCCCGCAACTCCTGCCCGTGGCTGAACGTGCTGGAGTCGGAGTTGCCCGATAAAGGCGGACCATTGACCACCTGACACTACTGACCACAGGAGGCTCCCATGTACGCAGCGACCATTGAAGCGATTGCGGAACAAGCGGCCAAGAAGCTCGCCGCTCAGCGCCAATCCCTTTTCGCCCATCTGGTTCGCTCCATGCTGGCTGGCATGTATGTCGGCGTGTCGATCGCCTTGATTTTCACCATTGGCGGCACGCTCTCGACAGCATCCCCGCAGGTGGTGCGGCTCGTGATGGGCGTCTGCTTCGGGGCGGCGCTCAACTACATCGTTTTCGCCGGGGCAGAACTATTCACAGGTTCCAATATGGTGCTGACGCTGGGGGTACTCACTCGCAAAACGCAGCTCACCGATCTCGTGCACAACTGGGTCTGGACATGGATTGGCAACCTGCTCGGCAGCATGCTGCTGGCTTGGATGGTGGTGCAGACCGGCTTGTTCGATAACACTGGCCCGACACAAAGCGTGTATGCCTTTGTGCAGAACGTTGTGGCTATGAAGATGAATTTACCGCCCCTGCAACTCTTCTGGCGGGCGGTGCTGGCTAACTGGCTGGTGTGTCTCGGCGTGTGGATGGCCGCACGCATCCAGAACGAAGCCGCTCGTCTGCTCATGATCTGGTGGTGCATGTTTACCTTCATCACCTGCGGCTTCGAGCACAGCATCGCCAACATGTTCGGCTTGCTGTTGGGACTGTTGGTGCCGCACGGCGAAAGCATTTCCTGGGCCGGGTACTGGTACAATCTCGGCCTGGCGACGCTGGGCAACATTGTCGGCGGCGCGGGCTTCGTCGCAGGCATGTACTGGCTCGGCAGCCCGGAGGTTCGCCCGGTCAGCACACCCGCGGCAGAACCCGCCCTCGACAGTGCTCCCGAATTAGCCCGCTCCTGAACCGATGTGCAAACCCCATTGCTCCGGAGGACTTCCCCATGAACGTACGGGACTTTCTGCGCGCTGGCCACTGGCCCACCTTGCTCGCCGCCTTCGTGTACTTCGACATCAGCTTTCTGGTCTGGGTACTCCTGGGCGGCCTAAGCAATCATATCGCCGCTGACCTCGAACTCACCCACACACAACGCGGTCTTCTGGTGGCTACGCCGCTGCTCGGCGGTGCCTTGCTCCGGATTGTGCTGGGACTGCTGACCGACCGCGTCGGAGCAAGACGAACAGCTCTTATCGGGCTCAGCAGCACATTACTGCCGCTGGTCATCGGCTGGCTCTGGGCAGACAGTTTTCCGCAGTTGCTGTGTATCGGCTTATTGTTGGGCGTAGCCGGGGCCAGTTTCGCTGCTGCTTTGCCTATGGCGGGGCGATGGTATCCGCCGCAGTATCAGGGGCTGGCCCTGGGCATCGCTGGTGCCGGCAACAGTGGCACTGCTTTAGCCACCTTTTTCGCACCGCGATTGGCAGAACTGGTCGGATGGAAAAACGTCTTCGGCCTGGCGGCAATCCCTGTGCTGGCCGCGCTGCTGGTTGTCTTGCTGCTGGCTCGCGAAGCGCCAAACACCTCTAGCCCCCAACCTGTGTTTCGCTATTTCCGGGTTTTACGCGAACGGGATAGCTGGTGGTTGTGCGGCTTTTACGCCGTGACCTTCGGCGGGTTCGTCGGGCTGGCCAGTTTCCTCAACACCTTCTACCGCACCCAGTACGGTGTGCATCCAGTCGTGGCCGGCAACCTGGCTACGATTGCCGTGCTGGCAGGTTCCTTCTTACGCCCGGTCGGTGGCTATCTGGCCGACCGATTCGGGGGCGTGCGAATCCTGACGCTGATTTACGGCCTGGTCGCCGTAATCCTGACGGCGTTAGCTTGCCATCCTTCCGTCACTGTGACCACGGTTCTCTTCACTGGCACGCTAGGACTTCTCGGTATGGGCAACGGTGCTGTGTTTCAGCTCGTGCCGCAACGCTTCCCCAGGGAACTCGGCGTTATCACTGGCTTGATTGGTGCTGCCGGCGGTTTGGGCGGATTCTTTCTGCCCACCTCGCTGGGTCTGCTGCGCGATTACACTGGTTCGTATGCTGGCGGGTTGGCAGCTTTTGCCGTGATTTCCCTCGCCAGCGCGGCCGCTATCGTTCACATCACCCGCGCCTGGTACGGCATTTACATACGCACCGGCGGGCTGGCTACAGCTTCGATCGAGCCATTAGCTTCCGCTCCAGCTATCCTTGCCACTGGCGAAGAGAGTTAGTCTGCCCGTGGCGGCTGACCTGCATGGGCTGCGTCCTGCTACTCATGTCCGCAACGCACGCGAAAAAGCTTAGTTCAGCTCCACCACCGCCAGGTAGATCGCCGCCTTGCCCTCGTGCGAACTGTAGTAGCTAACATATAGGCGGCCCTCGTGCCAGACCATGCCGGGATAACTTGTGTCGCCACCGCTGGGCAAGGCTATAAGCGGTATTAGTTTACCCTGTTCCACATCCAGCCGGGCCAGAACCGTCTGTGGTTTCTTATCCTGAATGATCCGCCCGGCCGCGATCCAGCGACCATCGGGCAACTTCATAAAATTCGGCCCACCGAAATAAAGACCTAAGTCTTTCCATTCCCAATGGTTATAGGGTGGTTTGCTAACACCTAATAAAGCACTGTTCGGCATACCATCTCGCCGTTGCAGGCAGTACATCGTGTCGCCCTCGAAACGCAAGGTAGCCTCCGTACAGTTCGGGGGTATAAACTCCGCAACCTTCGTATAAGCTAAACCATCGCGTGTGCTATAGAGAATGGCACTGTAGCGGCGTTGCTTTTCTTGTGGGTCCCAGCGATAGGCCACACCGTAACCGGTGCCCCGATGCCAGGTCACACGCCAGAGCCAGTGCCAGCTTTCTACGATTTTGTGTGGTTCACTCCATTGCTGGCCATCGGTTGAGGTGCTCACGAATGTATAGTGATCGGTAAGCGGGTTTCTGGTCGCGGGAACGGCAGCAGCGGCGACGAGTAACAGCTTGCCGTCCGGTCGAATGCTCAGTTTCGGATCGCGATAGTCCACGCTCTCACGCTCTAATACGGCAACCGATTTCCATACCTTTGTGTCTGTGGAACTAATAATGCGAATACGTCCCGCATCGCCGGCGTGGCCCTTGCCTTCACGAAAACAGCAAAGCCACTCGCCCTGATAGCGAATGAGGTCTGTAAAGGCGTTGTGCGGCGCTGCTCCCCAGATTTTCGTCACTTCGATTAATCTCAGCCCCTCCTGGGAAGCGGCAAGCATCGGCACGCCGATCAGCAGAATCCAGGAAAGTCGGGTCATGGCAGCCTCCTTGACTGTGCTGCATTATTCAGACGCACGGTCAAGTAATCCTGGAGGGCATCCCACCAGGAACGCATCTGCGGCGTTTGCGGATGTTCGCTGACTAAGGCACTATAAGTGGGCCGCCGTGCAGCTGTATGTTTTTCTTTCGAGCTAACTGGACGAACTACAATATTCAGTCCGGCCCGTTGTATAATAGCCTTGGCAAATTCGTACCAGGAGACCGCACCTGTATTCACCAGATGAACTAATCCGGTCATCTTATGTTCTAAGCATTGCAGCACGGCGGTAACTAAGTCCTCAACGTAAGTGGGCGAGCACACTTGATCGGCAACAACCTCGATGGTCGGGTTAGCGGTGGCCTGGTGCAAAATGCGTTCGACGAAATTATCCTTCTTGCCTCCGCTCCCCGGCACACCGTATAAGCCACAGGTGCGCACGATGAGGTGATGAGGAGTTGAACTGCGAACGAAATACTCGCCAGCGAGTTTAGATACTCCATAGACGTTGACCGGGCCGGGCAGGTCACTCTCGCGGTAAGGAAGACGGCGAGTCTCGTCGAGCCCGAAAACGTAATCGGTGCTGAAATGAACCAACCATGCTCCAACCCGATAACAAGCGTGAGCCAGGGCGCGTACCGCCAGGGCATTGACCGCGAAGGCGGGTTGGGGTTCCTGCTCAGCGCGATCCACGAAATTCCAGGCGGCACAATTCAGCACAACTTGTGGTCGGTGAAGGAAAAGCAGACGCGCCACCGCGTCGGCGTCGGTAATGTCGCATTCCGCTCGGCTGACGGCCAGCGCCGCGGAAGCAAGGCGCTGGACAAACGCTTGACCGAGTTGGCCAGTCTTGCCAATAATCAGGTATCTCACCATTGCTGTTGCTTCATCCTGTCGGGGATGGGGAATAAAGCTAGGATAGCAAAATGCCACCGGATGTCCTGACCCGCGATGCCATTTATGAGCGGTTCGTTGAGCAGCTGCCTTTCTCGTTGTATCCGATGCAGGAGGAGGCGTTGCTGGCCTGGTTCGCATCGGAGCAGGGGGTGCTCGTCTGCGCACCGACCGGTATGGGCAAGACCGTGATCGCCCACGCGGCTTTGTTCGAAGCCTTACACACCGGCACCACCGCCTATTACACGACTCCTCTGATCGCCTTAACCGAGCAGAAATTCGAGGAGTTGCGATACCTGGCCGAGCAATGGGGATTCTCCGCGGATGACGTGGGGCTGGTGACCGGCAATCGGCGAGTCAATCCGCAGGCGCGGATTTTGGTCGTGGTCGCCGAGATTTTGCTGAACCGGCTGCTTCAACCGCGCGGCTTCGATTTTTCGCAGGTTTCCGCCGTGGTCATGGACGAATTCCACAGTTTCAACGATCCGGAACGCGGCATCGTCTGGGAGCTGACGCTGGCGCTGTTGCCGCGACATGTGCGGTTGCTGCTATTGTCCGCCACGGTCGGGAACGCCCGCGAGTTCCTGAACTGGCTGCATCGCTGTCATGGTCGCCAGCTCGAACTGGTCGAAAGTAGTGAACGCCGCGTCCCGCTCACCTACCAGTACGTGCCCGATCATTTTCTTACCGAGCACCTGCAGTGGATGGCTGAGGGCTCGCCGGAAACCCGCAAAACCCCCGCACTGGTGTTTTGCTTCAATCGTGAGGAATGCTGGAGCGTGGCCGAGCAACTCAAGGGCTTGCCTCTCCTCGATGAGGATACCCGCCGACGAGTCCAGGCCGAAGTGGATAAGCTCGATTGGAAACATGGTGTCGGCCCCAAATTGAAACAGATGCTGCGGCGAGGTGTCGGCGTCCATCATGCTGGGTTGTTGCCGAAATACCGTCGGGTCGTCGGTGATTTTTTCGAGCGCAAATTGCTGGCCGTCGTCGTCTGTACGGAAACGCTCTCGGCGGGTATCAACCTCCCGGCCCGCAGCGTGGTTCTGACGACACTGGTGAAAGGCCCGCCGGGTAAACAGACGCTCATTGACTCCAGCACCGCCCACCAGATCTTTGGCCGGGCTGGCCGACCGCAGTTTGATAGGCAGGGCTACGTCTTCGCTCTTGCTCACGAAGACGACGTCCGCATCCATCGCTGGCGGGAAAAATACGACGCCATCCCGGAGGATACCAAAGACCCAGCGCTGCTCAAACTCAAGAAGGAACTCAAACGCAAAAAGCCCACCCGTCGTGAAAATCAGGTTTATTGGAGCGAAGGGGATTTTCACCGCCTCCGCAATTCCCCGCCGGGAAAACTTGCCAGCAAGGGGACGTTGCCGTGGCGGTTGCTGGCTTACATGCTGAAAGTCTCTCCCGAAGTCCCACCGATCCGCCAGATGGTGCGCAAACGTCTGCTGCCGACCAACCAGCTAGCCGCTGCCGAACGCCAGTTGCACACTATGTTGCGAGTCCTTCACCAGGCCGGCTTCGTACAACTCGAACCGCCACCACCACCGCAAGCCGATGCCCTCGCCCAGTGGACGCCGGAACTGGCCCACGCCTGCGAAAAGCTCGACACCCTGCTGCTCTTTCGCAGCATTCATCCACTTTACGGAGCGTATTTGCTGGAAATGCTGGGCTTGGCGGACCGCTGCGAACGCCTGCAGGCGCTGGAGAGCGTGCTGGAAATTCCCAGTTCGCTCCGCCATCAGGTTCGCGTGCCGCCTCCAGACAAACTGCCGCCAGGCCCACTCGCCGTCTCCCGCCTCGACCCGGAATTGATTCGTCGTGGCCTGATGGCCGCTCCTATCACTGACACGCCCGATGATCAGGACGAGGAGGATGAATCATTCGCCTGGGAGCCGCAGCCACGACCTCCCGCTTTTGCCGACAAACTTCGCCTGCTTTTTGAGGACCTTTACCCCGACGTTCGCGACCTCAAGGTTTTTCCCGTCTGGGCCGCTGGTGAACTGCTGGAAATGGGCGGCGATTTTCACAAATACATTGCCGCTCACGACCTGGCCAAGCAGGAAGGGATCATTTTCCGCCACCTGCTGCGCTTGATCCTCTTGTGTGGCGAATTTGCCGACGCTAAGCCTGCGGAAGGCGATCCGCAAGCCTGGCATGAAGAGATGGTAGACATTGCTGCTCGCCTGACGGCTAGTTGCCGTGCTGTTGATCCCTGCAGTACCGATCAGTTCGTCGAAGAAGCGCAGGCCGCCGACGTCGTCGAAGGCGAAACCGCTCGCGAACACCCACACGCCCTGGCCGAAGCCATCGCAGCCGCCGTCCAAACCACCCGCCTCGTCTTCACCCCCGATGACACCACCCACATCCTCGCCCGCCATCCACGCCCCTTCGGCTCCCTCCCGGAAGGTTCCTGAAACCGCTGATGCCTTCCTTCCTGCCAGGTGTTGGCCTATATTGTCCTGCCATTTCTAAAGCCGAAGAACTCCTCAGCACCCGTCTCATTTCTTATACACCTGCTGAGGGTCGAAGACACGGCGTTCAGTGACAAGCCACTGGCCGCTTTCATAGCGACGGTAAAAACAGCTGCGGTAACCCTCGTGGCAAGCCGCTCCGCCTATCTGCCGCACTTTCAACAGTATAGTATCGCCGTCACAATCCAGATGGGCACTCACCACTTCCTGCCAGTGTCCGCTTTCCTCTCCTTTACGCCAGAGCTTCTGCCGACTGCGACTATAATAACAGGCCCGTCCCGTACGCAAAGTTTCCTCCCACGCCTCTTGGTTCATCCACGCCAGCATAAGCACCTCACCGGTTTCCGCATCCTGCGCAATAGCTGGCACCAATCCGCCCATCTTATCAAAATCAATCATCGCTACCTCCTCAAGCCTATCCGCTTGTGGTTCATTTATTCTAAGTCGTCACCCACCTGCTACACGGCTTACCGGTTTCTCGATGCAGATTTTCCCGGCTCTCCTTTCAAGGTCTGCAGGAATTCCACTAAATCCACCAAATCCTGCTCGCTCATATATTGTATCAAGTCGCTCGGCATCAGCGATTTCGGACTCTTGGCGCGCTCACTGATGTCCGACTTGCTTAGCTTCCAGTCCTTACCATTGGCATCGCGTAGCACCAGGTATTCGTTGGTGTCTTCAATTAAGATACCCTGAACGACCAGCCCTTGTTTAGTCTCGACCACCCATTGCACGAATTGATCGGCAATCGCTTTGTCGGGATAAAGTATGGACTCGAAGAGGTTCTCGCGGCTGGCCTTGGAACCGATGGCGCTGAGGTCGGGGCCGATTTTTCCGCCCTGGCCATTAACCGTATGGCATCGCGCGCAGCCTAAATCTTTATTCTCGAAAAACAGTCGCTGTCCGTGCTGCTTATCACCACGCCGCACTACCAGTTGAGCAATGTCCGGCAATTGTCGCGGATTCAGTTTCGCCGTCGGAAATGCGACCAATGCTTTATTTCGCAAATCCTGGAAGGGACTGTTGCGCAGCAGCCTCGCTACTTCGCCTTGAAGCGGTTTATCCAGCTCTTGATAATGCTGCAGTAACCACAACGACCCCGGACGAGAGAACGCTAATGCTTGTATAGCATCTAAGCGTGAGCTTAGTGGCAGCGAGGATTCGCGCACAAAACGCTCCAACGCATCCAGTGCCGCAGGTGTAGCCTGTCGGCCAAGAGCCACGATCGCGTCGCCGGTGAGGCTCGCTTCTTTGGCGAGAGCGACCAGCGCCTGCGTAGCCTGAGGACTGCGAATGGCCCCCAGCGCTTGCACGCATTTTTGTCGTAAAGTCAATGGCTGGTCTCGCTGGCTCGCAATGACCGCTAGAGTATCTGTCCAGACTTCTGATTCACTTGCTGCCATAAGTTCAATCGCATCCATCTGGTATTCGGGTTTCTTCAGCCAATCGCGAATCAAGCTTTGAAACGCCGGAGACCTATTCAGTGACGCCCATTTGCTGACTACATAGCGTTTGAGCCAGCTTATCGCACGCTGTCGCAAGTCTGGTGGCAACTCTCCCGCTAAGCACCGCAGCATAACTTCACCACCCGCGTTTCCCTCTGTCGCGGCCAGGATATCGAGCATGCGTAGCCTGTACTGCAAGGGCAACTGGCGATCGAGAATTCTTTGATCCAACTGCTGGATCACCGGCGTTGGACGCCATTCCCATACCAAATCCAGCACCTTCTCATCCCACGTGGGAAAGCGCGTCTGAAAATCGCCTAATAGTTTCTCCCGCCGCGCTGTATCATAGTGCCCGACTGCTATACCGAGTGCGACCAGGTAAAAGTGTTCGTTGCCCGGATATAGTTTCGCAAGAGCGTCAATCCATGGCTTAGCAAATTCCGGCTCTTCATCGCGAAGAGCAATGGCCAGTTCGCGTAACACTGGCAACGGTGTCCCCGGCCTAAGCAGTTGGCGTAACCATTGCTGAACGCAGTCCGGCGCCTGCTGCAATCGAACCGCCCGATCTTTCGCCAGCCGAACCAGCATCATCTGCCAGCGCACATCCAAGCTCTTGTTCGCTAACATCGGCCACCATTGCTGCCAATCTTGCTGTTGTGCCAAAAGCCAGGCCAATCGAGCACAGGTCGCTAAGTCTTTTTCTTCCTGAATCGCGCGGGTCGCTAAGGCAATCTGTCGCTGGGTAGCTAGATTGTGGAAAGCCTGCCAACTGCCATACCGCGTGCTTAGATTCGGCGACTTGATTGCCGCGAGAATCCCGTCTTCGCTCGACCAATCGGGAGGAGGAATACGATAACCTGTATAACCTGTCGGCGTTAGCCTGTAAATACGGCCACGGGTAATGTCTCCCATTCCATGTCCACCGACGCCGGGATCGTACCAGTCGCTTACCAGTATAGAGCCATCCGGTGCCACGCAAATATCCGACGGGCGAAACCAGTTATCTTGCGAAGTGACTATATCCTCGCGGTCGATCTCGAAGCCAGCTCCTTGAATCCGTACATAATAAATGCGCACCTGACGTGGCCCGGCATCGGTATGAAACAACCGGCCATAATAGTTCTGCGGCTGCCGGCCGCCGGTCCACGGAAGCAAGGCACCTTCGTACCAGGCCATCCCCGTGGGCGAACCAAACCAGGTGCGCAATACCTTATGAACCACACCGGGTTGCTCTTCATGCCAGTGCGACTCCCCTCGGCCACGTGGCCAGTAACCGTAATTGCCACCGAATAAGACATGGCAAATTCTTGTTTGCTGGCTGCCATCATCGTCATTATCCGAGACAAATAAAGTGCCGAAACTATCTATCGCCGGTTCGTAATGATTGCGGAAGTTATGAGCTAACATTTCGACATGGGATCCGTCCGGATCGCACCGCCAGACCGTTCCGGCCCGGCAATCCGTATGATTCGTCTTCCACACTTTGCCCCAGCGATCCCGGATGCCATCTATACCTGTGTCGCCGCAGGTGAAGTATAGTTTTCCGTCCGGGCCGAAATGAATGCCATGCACGCCGTGATCATGATCGTAACCGCGAAAACCGCTTAGCAGCACTTTCGGTGGGCCGTCGGCACGCAGATCATCGTCGGCATCCTCGAAAACATAGATATAGGGAGAATGACATACATAGACCCGCTGTCCTTTACCGCTGGGGTTTGGAGCAACCGCGATACCGATAGGCGCTATGAAGTCTGGGGACTGGTAAAATGTGGTCGCGCGATCCGCTTTGCCGTCTCCGTCCAGGTCCTCGAGCACGACGATACGATCACCTTCGGGACGATTGAGAGGCTGGTTGCGCAATCGGCACCGGTAATTTACCGATTCACACACCCACACGCGTCCCCTATGGTCTATGTCTATACATGTGGGATTCGTGAACATCGGTTCGCTGGCGAACAGCTGCCATTGCAATCCTTGTGCGACATGAAAGGTAGCTAGGGCTTCGTGCGCTGGTTTCTGGGCAAACGCTATACAGATAGCTGTTGCGCAACCGAGAGCGTAAAAGCTTAGCCGCGTGGTCATTTCAGTTGTCTCCGTTACTGTCGCCCTGTCGTGATTCCTAGTTCGCTTCGCGAATAAGTTGCAGCAAGGCCAGACTAGCCAGGCCGTAGAATGTATATTCGACGTCGGCGCCTGGCCGATCATTGTCCTGAGAGTCTGGAGCAAGTTCGAGAAATTCCGCTGGCCCCGCGAGAAAACCGCCATAACGATCCTGCAGGTGAGACACTTGAGCCGTCAGGCTGTCCGCGGCGATGAAAGCAGTATCTCCCAATGTATAGAGCGTCCAGAGTGCCGTGAAAGTCGAAAGCAGATCCGGTACAGGCATGCGAGGATGGGCGGTAAAGCCGAAATGTGGAATATAGACTTTGCGCAAGAAATTCCGGACACGGGCAGGCCCTATATCAAACGCCGTACCAGTTATCTGCCAGATGGCCACGGCAGCAGCGGTAGGGTTAGTACCGCTGGTGCGGATTGTTTCTATGTCTGCGTAACCACCGTCGGCGTTCTGGCGGCTCTGGAGCCAGCGACTTAGATTCGGTGCACTCTCCCAGGGAAGCTCTAACAGTTCACAACCGAGCAGACCCAGGAAGGTGTGATACACGCTGGCCGAAGATGAACCCGGCCGCGCCGCAAAAGCACCGTTCTCTGTACGATGCTCGAGCAACGCGGATATCAGCTCACTCCGCGTCCTTTCCCATTTTTCCGCCAGCGCAGGGTTTCCTAAACTAATAGCGATCACCAGGCACTGAATGTAAGAATAGAGGTTAGCCAGTGTTGAAAATTGCGCGATATCTAAGCTTTCCAGCCAGCGAAGCGTCGGGCGTATCAGCTCGCCGTCGAAATCGGCATGGAGCGACAGGAGCCGAAGGGCAAAGGCGGTGTAATAGATATCGGGCTGGCCGGCACGATTCGGGAAGCCTCCTTCCGGGCATTGTTTTCCCAGGGTAAAGGAGACAGTGTTCTGAACGAGCTGGCGCGGCAACAACTGTAAGCCGGCACGCAAGGTTTGTTCCAGCTTATCTAGATACCTGGCCCTCATTGGCACGGGTATTGATTCACCCATGGAAGATTGCGGTATGCCGTTCATCATCGAGGTCTAGGCCTGGGTGGGTCGTCCGGTTAGGCCGAGCTCTTCGGCGTGGGGTTTCAAGGCATCAATTATGAACTGAATATGCTGGGCTAAGTCCACGCCGAAATCGGCAGCGCCACGGTAAATATCCTCGCGATTCACTTTGGCGGCGAAGCCTTTTTGCTTGAGTTTTTTCAATACACTATCCGCAGTGAGATTCAGGATACCGTCGGGGCGTACCAGGGCGCACGCACTAATAAATCCGCAGAGTTCATCGCAGGCATAGAGGGCTTTCTCGACAGGACGGATACGGGGACAATCCGGCAGATAGTCGGCGTGCGACTTGATGGCATAAATAATTTCTTCTGGCCAACCGCGCTGCTGAAGAATCTGCGCGCCCATGAGGGGATGGTCAGGCGGATTAGGCCAGCGCTCGTAGTCGAAATCGTGGAGCAAACCAACAATGCCCCAGAGTTCTTCATCTTCGCCGAGTTGACGTGCGTAAGCGCGCATCGCATATTCCACCGCCAGCATGTGGCGAATCAAGGCAGGATTCGTGGTGAATTCCAGGACTAACTCCCATGCTTCTTGCCGGCTTTTCATAAGCATATCTTGCTACCTTGATTTGACATATTTATCCAGAAAAGCAACCATTCGCGGGTAGGCATCCAGGCGATTTTTCAATTTTGCCAAGCCGTGTCCTTCATCCTCATAGCGCAGGTATTCCACCGGGATATTGCGCTTTTTCAAGGCGGCCACTATCTGCTCGGCTTCATCAATAGGTACACGCGGATCATTAGCGCCGTGAATAATCATCATCGGGCACTGAATCTTATCCACGTGGCGGATCGGACTGATCTCTTCGAGAAAAGTGCGGTGCTCGCGTAAATTGCCGTATTCCGCCTCGCGATGAGCCCGGCGATACGCACCGGTTCGTTCTAGGAACGTGACAAAGTTAGCAATACCGACGACACTGATGCCGGCAGCAAACAGGTCGGGATAATGAGAAACCGATGCGAGCACCATAAAGCCACCATAGCTTCCGCCATATATGCCGATGCGTTTCGGGTCAACTTTCTTGTGGTCGCGCAACCAGTACACGCCCCAGATTAAGTCCTTGACAGAATCCATGCGACGGGTGGTATTGTCTAAATTCATATAGTGCAGGCCGTAGCCGGAGGAACCGCGTACATTAGGAGCAAAGATAGCATACCCGGCCTGAAGGAAATATTGAAAAATGGCGCTGAATTCTGGTCGTGTCTGGCTCTCCGGGCCACCGTGCGGGTAAACGATAACTGGCGGCAGGCGGTCGCGCTCTTTAGAACGAGGCGGGTAAAACCAGGCCGGGATCATCAAGCCATCGAAACTCGGATAGCGGACTAATTGCGGCTCGACAAAGGTGCTGAAGGGAATGCCTGCGCGACTGCTGAACGTAAGTTGGTGCAGGCGACGTGTACCTAGATCGTAGAGCCAGATGTCGGGATTGTGCTTAGGCCCGCTGAGCACGAAGGCGAGTTTCGTACCGTCGGGGCTGAACTCGAGTTGGGACACCACACCGAGTGGCAAATCGGGACTGAATGATTGAGCCAGATTTTCTCGAGGGGCGATAAAGAGTCTGGACTGACCGTCCTGGTTCTCCAGCCAAGCTACCCAAGGGCCTCGGCGAGGCAATTGAACGCCCTCGATTTCATGTTTAGAACTATAGACGTATTCCAGGCGTCCGGTAGCAAGCTCGATGCGGGCCAGGGCGAGCAAATCACGACCGCCATGAGTACTGACGCAATAAATATATTTTCCGTCGGGGCTGAACCGGGGGGATTCGTACTGTGCGTCCCCTTTATGGGGTGTCAGAAGTTGCGATTTGCCCGAGGCCCATTCGAGAAGATACAAGTCCTGGTTATAGTTGGATTCGGGGCGGACGATCAGAATGTGGGTGGTGTCGGGCGAAAATCCTGCAGGCACGTAATAACCGCCGGGGCCTTGCTGAACCAATCGCGCTTCACCTTCGGAAAGCACCGGTTGAACATAGATATCGAAGCGGTCGGGCTTAGTGCGATTGGCAGCGAAGGTAATATACTTGCCGTCGTGGCTGAATCCGCCGAAGAGGTGTATGGCTTCGGGATGTCTGCTAATATCCTGATAGTCCCAGCCATCGCTGAAACCATGATCAGCGGCCACGCCAACAGGAACGAGTTTATAGAGTTGAGTGCGTTCATTGCCACCGAAGTCCTGGCTAAAGATTAGCTCGTGGCGGACAGGATTATACCAGAGACCGCGAACCGATTCCTGAGTGAAGGTCAGGCGTACTGGCCAACCGCCGGTAACAGGAATTTGCCAAACCTGGCTAACGCCCGTGATGTTCGTCAAGAATGCCACTTGTCGTCCATCCGGTGAGAAGCTCGGTGTGGCAGCAGCCTGGATGTTGAGGAAGCGATCAATACTATACATAGGATGGCTCCGCCTGATTACTTCCCGTCATGCGACTGCGAATCCAGGTCTAAGTAAGTGCTTATCGCTGTTGCAAAAAGTAGGCGCGGCGAAGCACGCGGAAGATGATGAGGGCGGTGGTCATAGTCAGGCCGGATGCGGTTAGAAGCCAGAAGGCAGCCCGCGGCTGGTTCGTATAGTGCCAGACTAAGCCGACTACAGGAGCCCCGAGAGCGCCGACGCCAAAGGTCAGCGCAAATTTCATGCCGTACGACAGACCGCGCCGCTGTGCCGAACTGCCCTCGGCCAGCAAACTGTTTTCGACCGGTTGCTGGGCAAATAGGCAGACGGCCAGGAGAATGGCGACAGCCAGGCCAAGCGTTGGCTCGGCAATAAGCGCCAGGCAAGCGGCCAGGATAGACATTAAGACGATAGCGGCGGAATAGATGGGCATAGCGCCACGACGCTGAGCTAATACGCCGCTGCCGTACTGGCCGATGGTGCCAGCAAGCAGGGCGGCGAAACTATAGAGTCCGCCTCTGGCCAGTGCTTGCCCGGCCGAGGCATCGCCGGTCAGATAGATGGGCAGTGCGGTGACCAGCGTGCGATAATTCAGTCCGCCGAGCATCATGGCCAGGTAGAGCGGGGCGAGGACGAGCCAGGTAGCCTTGCGGGAATCGGCAGCCGGCGGTGCAGCGGTAGCGACGGGGGATGGCAGCGGGTCGTGGGGTTGCCAACGAAGTCGCCACATAGAGCAACCGGCAAGGAAGCTGACAGCGGCGAGTGTCCAGAAAGCCCCCTGCCAGTATCCAGAGCCGGCCCAGAGACCACCCAAGAGTGGCCCACAGGCAACGCCAATGCTGCCGGCAACGCCGTTAACGCCCATGGCCCATTCGCGGCGTCGAATGCCAACGGAAATCAAGGCGGTTCCGGCCGGGTGGTACACGCTCAGGACCATGCCCAGGAGGGTCAGACCGAGAAATAGGCTACCGACGTTAGAAGCGACGGCCACGGCCACAGCGGCGATCGCCAGACTGAAATAATACCATCGCAACAACCGGTCGGCGCCCCAGCGGTCAACAGCCAATCCGGTGGGAATCGCGCCCACGCCGAGCAGAACGTATCCCAGATAAGGCAGAGAGGTGACCAGCCGCTGATCGAGCTGGAACTGCCGCTGGATAGCGAGCAAAGCCCCGGTGATGGCAAGTTCGCCGGTGTGGCACAGGGCGTGTCCGAGACTGCTCAGCGCGACGACACGCCATTCCCCTGGCCACTCGTTCGCGCTGGACTCTGCCGATCGGCTGGTCAGGGCGCTAGCCGTTGAGGTAGTCGCCGGGGATGCGTCCTGGAGCATGAGCCATTCCTCGCAGGGCAGGTCACGGGAGAGGCACCTTCGAGAAAGGTACGGAGGAGGGAGTGGTTTGCAAAGGCTAGCGGAGAAGCCGGCGAAGGGTTTGGAGGTTTTTCGCGTCCCAATCGGTGCCGTCCGCGTCGCCTTTCGGGGTCTCCAGAATCATAGGCAAGTGGCGAAAGGCACGGCAGCGAAGAACCAGACGGAATCCCTCCAGGCCGATTTGGCCGTAACCAATGTGGGCGTGGCGGTCAATGCGCGAACCGAGTCCTCGGGCACTATCGTTGAGGTGCCAGGCACGGATGCGTTCCAGGCGAAGATGCTGGCGGAGTCGTCGCAGTGTTTGCAGCCAGGCCCGACGTGGTGCGAGAGGATAACCCGCGGCGAATAAATGGCAGGTATCGAGACAGAAACCGAGCCAGGGCGGGTTGCCGAGACGGTGAGCGATCCACTGCAGTTGTTCGAGTTCCCAGCCGAGAGCAGTTCCCTGGCCAGCGGTGTTTTCGATCAGGATTTGCGTAGTGCATTCGGAGCAGCGATGTCGAGCCTCGGCCAGAGCGTCGGCAACGCGATTCAACGCGCCGAGTTCCCCGGTGCCGGTATGGGCTCCCGGATGCAGCACGAGATAGTCCAGCTGCAGCGTGTGTGCCCGCTGCCATTCTTGAATGAAGGCTTCGACAGATCGGCGAAAAAGCTGGGGATCGGGCGAGGCCAGGTTGATCAGATAACTGACGTGGGCCAGCAGCCAGCGCGGGCGGAGCAAATGACGGGCGTGGCGAAAGCGTTCCAGTTCTGCTGAGGTAATGGGCTTGGCCCGCCACTGGGTATTGTTTTTTGTAAAAAGCTGAACGGCCCGCATGCGATAGCGGCGAGCGGTCTCCAGGGCCTTATGATAACCGCCGGCTATGGAAAGGTGAGCACCCAGATAGGGCATGTCACACTCCCGGCGAAGCCGAGCCCAGCGTCTGGCCAAAATGCTTCTGCCAGGATTCCAGTAACGGACAGGAGCGTACTTGGCTCACCGGAGAGCATCGTCTCGGCGCAGCCTGGACCGGTGAAGGCGAGGCTGCAAGCGACAGCGTCGTCATGCGGTGGAAGTGTTCGATAGCCTCGGCAACTAGATGCGGATGCGACCAGTTGGGGAAATGGCCAGTGGCAGGGACACGGTAGCCAATGGCGTGTGGCAGATGCTCCAGCAGTTCCCGTTGGCAGACCTCCGGAACCAGCGGATCGGTTTCCGAGAATACGACCAGAACGTGGGAGCGAATCTCGGCGAGGTAGCGGCGTAGATCGGTGTGGGCGAGTTTCCAGGCCCAGTTCGTCCAGGCTCGGAACGAGACGCGGGGCCAGCGCGACAGAGGGTGAGGGGCAGCCGTACCGTCGTTCTCCCAGGAGATCGCTGAGGAAGCGAGCGGTTCGGAGGCGTTGCGACTCGAAGAAAACGCCTCCGCCAGCGCCTGGCGAAGGGGCCAGTGATACGGGGTCAGGCACGACCAGCGAGCCGGTAGCAGCCGACCAAAACGCAGCAGTTTTTTCTGCCACGGTCGTAGCGGGCGGGCAGCAAAACCGCAGATGGTTACCGCCCGTCGAACTGCCTGCGGATACCGGTACGCCGCCGCCAGTGCCAGTGCCGAACCAAACGAATGTCCGACCAGGGTCGCCGAATCCAGTCGCAATTGCTTGCACAGACGGAGGACATCCCGCGTCAGCTCCGCCAACGAATATCGCTCCAACCGAGCGGCGTCGCGGTAACCGTCGGGGAGATTGTAAGCGATGACGCGGAAGCGGTCTTTCAGCAAGGCCGCCAGCGGAAAGAAAGCCAAGAAACTGTCGGCCAGACCGTGAATGCAAACCAGGGGCGGTCCTTTGCCCCAGGCGAAGTATTCGGCCTGGTAGCCAGCCAATGGCAGTCGTCCGAATTCCGCTTGCGTGGCAAAGGCACGCCACCAGTCCTGCCAGGGAAAATCCGTGATGGCCATAAGTGGAACAAATCGGTTTGGTTCAAGGTTTTTCGCCCGGGGAGCGTATGGGCTTGTCCGGTTCGACAGGGAAGAGCGATTTTGTCGGCGCCGGTGGTGCCGACAATAATTGCCGCTTGCGCAGCATGGCATTGAAGCGGACACTATCCAGGAAGCCGACATTCGGCCCGCTGCGGATGCCCGCGCCGACTTCGCGGCGTACGAAATCGCACACTTCGGGATCCTGCACGCGCAGCAGCAGGCTGTTAAGCTTGCGAGCGATCATGGCAGGCGGACACTTTTGTGCCAGCGGTGCTGTCCGATTCAGCGCTCGGACCAGAGCCGGTATCGCCTCAAGTCCCAGGGCTTGAAACTCCTGCACCGCTTTCGGATCAGGCCGCACGCCCAGATCGTGCTCGATGAAGCGATCGAGAATCGCTTCAATACGGTCTTCTTCTTCCGGTTCGAGTTCGCCAGGTCTGCCGGTAAACATTCGCCGAGGTGACGCAGCGGTTGCCGACTGTTGCGATTGGGGCGAATCACCAGGTTTCGGCTGCGGTTTGGGTTCGGGCGGGCTCGGTTTGCCAGCAGTGGCAGGCGGATTCGTGGTCGGCGGCGACTTTTCCGGCGCTTGCTTTTCCTGACCAGTCACAGCCGCGCGTGCTAGGCCGACCAGCCCGACGATCATCAGTATTGTCAACCGATGAAGGGTTGACGGAGCCATAGCCTGCTCCTTCACCTGGTCGCCAATGGCTTGCTCAGTCCTGGCCAATAGCGAATGGCGGATGGTTCCTGAATGCACTTTATGCAAGCGCCCTGCCAACTGCAATAGGTTGGCCATCCTCAATCGAATCGAAAAGGCCCGACTTGCCTCGGCCCGATAACGCCGGTAGTGGTCGCGTAAGCTGGGAAAAGCGAAATCGGAAGAAGTTGCCTGGGGGAGTCGAAAAGCACAAAATCGCGGTGCGGGAGATTGCTTCCGCCGCCCGGAGCGTGTACATTAGCCAGCGAGGCAAGTTCGGGCCTTGCCTCGGGAAGCACTGGCACCAACGGGCAGCTTTCAAGCAGCGGTGGGGGCTAGTCCCCCCGCGGCGTGCTTTAGCACAAAGCGGGTCGGCAACTGCGTGCCCACCACTCAATCAGGAGCAGCCACCATGCGCAGGGGAACGACTCGTCGCGATTTCTTGAAGCAGTCGGCACTGCTGGGGGTAAGTGTCGGCTTCTGGGTCGGCACGGAAAAGGACCTGCTGGCGCAGGCGGAGCCGAAATCTGCGCTCGACAAGCTGAACTTCGCCTGCATTGGAGTCGGAGGCAAAGGCACCAGCGATACCGAACAGGCCGCCAGGTTCGGCAATATTGTCGCCATCTGCGACATTGACGATCGGCCATTGAACAAAATGGCCGCTCGGTTTCCCGAAGCCCGCAAGTACCATGACTTCCGCAAAATGCTGGAAGAACTGGCCAACAAAATCGACGCCGTCGTCATCAGCACCCCCGACCACACCCACGCCGTCGCTGCCGTGATGGCCATGCGCCTGGGCAAACACGTCTATTGCCAGAAACCGCTCACTCACAACGTGTATGAAGCGCGCTTGCTCCGCGAAACCGCTCGCAAACACAAGGTCTGTACCCAGATGGGGAACCAGGGGACTGCTTCCGCAGGATTGCGACGCGGCGTCGAGATCATCCGCGCCGGCGTAATCGGCCCGGTTCGGGAAGTGCACGTCTGGACAAACCGCCCGATCTGGCCGCAGGCGCCGCAGATTAAATCGCGGCCCAAACCCGAGCCGGTTCCGGAGTTCGTCAAGTGGGACCTCTTCCTTGGCCCGGCACCGGAACGCCCGTACAGCTCGGCCTATCATCCGTTCAAGTGGCGTGGCTGGTGGGATTTCGGCACGGGGGCCCTCGGCGATATGGGTTGCCACACCGCCAACCTCCCCTTTATGGCTCTCAAACTGCTCTATCCGACCTCGGTCGAAGCCCAGGCTGGTGATGTCAACCCCGAAACCTACCCCAGCTGGGCTCATGTCGTCTGGGAATTCCCGGCTCGTGAAGGCATGCCGCCAGTCACTTTCCACTGGTACGAAGGCCGACGCGAGGACCAATTGCTCCGTCCACCACAGCCGCTGCTGCAACGCGTCTTGGCCAGTGGCGTCAAGGAGATTTCCTCCAGCGGCTGCATCATGGTCGGCGACAAAGGGCTGCTTTATTCGCCGAGTGATTACGGCGGGGACTGGCGGCTGATTCCTCAGGAATTGCAAGCCGAAGCCAATAAAGTTCCGCAGACCCTCCCGCGCAACAAAGACGGCGGCGACACCGGCATGAAAGCCGAACTCGTCCTCGCCATCCGCGAAAACAAGCCGGAAATTGCCATGTCCAACTTCGATTATGCCGGGCCTCTCACGGAGTTCATCCTCCTGGGTAACGTCGCCATCAAGGCCGGCACGAAGCTCCAGTGGGACGGTGAAAACTTCAAGGTTACCAACCACAGCGAGGCCAATCAGTACCTCCGCCGCGAATACCGCAAGGGCTGGGAAATCTGATTCAGTCCAGCCCGACTTCTTCAGTCTAGCCCGACTTCGCGTTCGCGGACCCAACCATACTGGCTCCGGAAGGGACCTGCATCACGGGCCGGCGAGTTTGGTTTCCATTTCACGGTCCCTGCCCTAACTGTGCCCAGATTGGTCACCGTGGCTCGTGGCTGTACGGTAAAGCATGAAACGAACTAGCGGGGTCGTCGCCACGAGGACTAGGTATTTCTGTCTCAATCTACAGGGTGCCGCCCGAACCCTAGGCGACGCAGGAGCTCTCGTGCGCCCATGGTCGGTGCGCAGGTTCCGCCACACTGCCCGCTAACAGGCATGTAAACCCAAGCCAAACCGTGTCAGCTAAACCATGACAGCCCTCGTGGGCGAAGCCAGATTGCTATGATTATGCATTCGCCCGGCAGCCGTGGATCGAAAGTCGTTCGTTTATCCCAACCGAGCTAGCATCGGTTCGCTCAGGTCAAAGCAGCTGGCTAGATCGTGGAAACGGCCTCGGACCTGGCATGACTATTGCGGAAGCTGCACTGGTTCCGCGCCGGCGCGAGTGCCCAGTGCCCGCCACGTGGCTAGGTCTATTGTGCCGCGCACCACACGCACTGACCCATCCGCCATGCCGACATTCACCAGGCTGCCAGGATGATAGCTGCGGGCGGTGATGGCCGCGCACGTGCGCACCAGAACATGGCTGCCTTCCTGACGCGAGTTAAAGTCGCAGTGGCGAAACTCTCTCCCGCTCCAGGTGACGCGAACATCGGTCATAGGTGGCAAAGTAGTGGTGAAGCCGGCATGGTGTACACGCCCATCCGGCCACTCCGTGTGCCCGGTGTTATCGTTGGTAGTTGGGCCCATTTTCTTATCGGGACCAGCCAACACCAGATTGGATACTTCCGCGGCCGTGGACGGTATGGTGCTGCACGGGTCCGTGTTCATGTTGCGTGAATAGGGCGTGAACGCACGAACCTCCGCAATCAGCAGGGTATTACTGGTACCGTCCAGGGCCGCCAGCTGGCCCAACGTCAGTTGCGCGTTGGGATAGAACAGGCCATCGCCACCTTCTCCCGTTTGCGGATTCCAGACATGCCAAGTGCCGAAATTGAAACCGTAGTTGTGCGGATAGACATAAGGCTGCGGCTGACCATTCACCAACCGGGTTCGTACCCTGTCGTTGACTTCACTGGGACAGATAAACACGGGGATACGCATTTGTGGCACGCCGGTACTGAGCTGTTGATCCCAGGCCACTTCAAGGTTGACGCGTGCCCCAGCATTGCCTTGCTCGATAAACTCCAGAATGCGGCCATGCACCGACCAGGAGCCGTTGTTGGTGCCGAACGTCGCCCCAACAGGAGCCAGCATACTTGGCGGCAATACGCCCAAGCTCGATTCGTAATTGTGCACGGCAATCGCCAGTTGCTTGATGTTGTTCTGGCAACGCATGCGATTAGCCGCTTCCCGAACCCGCTGAATGGCTGGCAGCAACAGGGCCATCAATAGGCCGATGATCGCAATCACCACCAGCAATTCGATGAGCGTAAACCCCCGGTTCCGACGCTGCGGTTTCTGCATCGCCTTCCTCTTATTCGTGCGGTCGCGAGCCCCAGCGCACTGATGGTTCCAGTGATCAAGTTGTGACATGCTCCTGCATTAGACGACATTGCTGTCGTTAGAGTTCCCTTGCAGGCAGGCATAGTTATAGACGAAGAACGATTCGCAAAATCACTCCAGCAAAAATTTCGGCCCGATGTGGACATCGCCGTTCGGCTGAACCGTCAGCTTCCCCGCAAGGATTTTCTCCGCAAGGATTAGCAATAGCGATTGCAGAGCGCTGCAAGTTCGTTCAATAAACAACCGCCCACAGGAGCGTCGTTCGTCAGCCCGCCGTGGGCGCGAGTCACGCAGTTGCAACGGGGTACGTCTTCGTCAAGAGCGGCGGATGTTAGCCCGCCGTGGGTTGACAGACGCAGCTACAGCGGCAGTTTCGCACATATTCGCAGATAGACCAATGTCGCGCCAAGAACCAGGAGCGTCGTTCGTCAGCCCGCCGTGGGTGTGGGTAACGCATTTGCAACGGGGTACGTCTTCGTCAAGAGCGGCGGATGTTAGCCCGCCGTGTGTACGAGTAACACCGGTGCAATTGCGGTTGGTTTGCCACGGCTGGCTTACGCCAGCCGCTCTTGGCGCACAGCGTTTCGCCCACCGGAAGAAACGCCATTTTCAACACGCGGACGTACATCCGTCCAGGAGCGGCGGGCGTCACGTTGACGTCTTCCAGATATCGCGACCGCAACAGAATTCCGCACTACACCGTCGGCAGTCTCGCACATGTTCGTGGAATCGCCCCTGCCAACGTGTCGGCGTGTTCCACGGGGGGCTTACGCCCCCCGCTCTTGTTCTGGGCGACACCAATCCACGAACCCTGCGCACACCGTTGCAAGCGCGTTTCCCAACACCACGGTGGCTGACACCCGCCGCTCCCGACGGTGTTCGTGCTGCGGCAGGTCGCTGCCGTGGCGTGCGGGCGACTGTGTTACCACGAGCCTGGTGTAATCACCTCGCCGTTAGCCCGAGTGGAGATCGCCCGCCAGACGGCTAAGTTCACAGTATTGCGAAGGAAGTGAACCGAACCATCGCCCAGGAGGCAATTGACGCCGCCAGGATGATTGCTGCGGGCGGTGCTGAGCGATTTGTTATTCCAGCCGTTGCCGCAATCCCAGTTGGCACTATTCGGCGGGTAATAGTGGTTGTAGAGCGTGCTGCCGTAATGGCCGTCAATCCATTTTCCGCCGCGCTGAGCATTCCACGCCCCACCGTTGCCCGATTCGCATGCGGAAGGTGTCGGATTAGTCGGGCCGGGCAGGACATAGCGATGGCGTTGCGGCTTAGAGAGCGAGGCGTTGGCGGGGAGGTTGCCATCACCGAGCAGGGATTCGCTCAGCACCACCGTATTGGAACTGCCGTCCACCACATCAGCGATACGCAGCGGCTGATCAGTAAACATGCCGTCGCCCTGGCTGACATTACCGAAATCTATCGTACCGCTGCCGACGCAGGCGACGTAATTAGTCGGGCCGTAAGGTAGTCCCGGCACCCGCGGACGTACGCCATCCGACGGGCAGACAAAGAGCGCCACCACCTGTTTGGAAGCACAATTCGGGCTGGCGTTGTCGTTGGGGTTGGTACCGGTATTGAAGAAATCAAGCGGCGGCTGGGAGAAGTCCACAAGATGATGGAGATTGTCCTGTTCCACGTAAGGCAGCAGCCGGGCCAGGGGCGAGAACACCATCGGAAATGGTTGCCGTGCTGGTGGAAACTGATCGAGGACGGCATGGTGATTGTGCAGGGCGATGCCGAGTTGACGTAAATTGCTGGCACAGCGCATACGGTTAGCTGCTTCCCGCACTCGCTGGATCGCCGGTAGCAGCAGGGCCATCAGCAGCCCGATGATGGCGATGACCACCAGCAGTTCGACCAAGGTAAAGCCCGCTTTGTTTCCGGATCGGTAGCGTGGTTCGCCAGAGAGGTTTCGCATAGGTTCCACCTCCGTTGGTTTGCCAATGGTTGTAGCTCTTCTTGCCAAGAGCGCACGAATGGGTCGAAACCAGTCAGGCACGAAGACATGCAGAGATTCCCGGAGCCGGAGTGGCTTTGCCACCGAGAAGAGGCGCTGGGTGGGAAAGAAAAGCAGACGAGCTTACGCTTACGCAAACAACTGGCCGCTTCGTGGAGGTGGATCGGGCGGAACACGGTAGCAACGGGAGCGGACGTATTGTTTCAGCGAAATGGTGTCTTCAGGGAAAGGCGTTTCCAGCCACGGCTCGGCGTCTGGCTTAGGTGGCAATGCTAGCAACTGCAGCCAGGACACCGTCAGTTCGCCGCGACAGCGCTGCGCCAAAACCGGATGATACCAGCAATAGGCTGTCTGGGATCGGTGGCGCTCCGCGTGTAGGCCAGCGCTGCCCTCGTTAGCTGGTTCAGAGGATCGGCACGCAGGGCATTGTTCAGCGGCGCTTGGACAACAGGAATCCGCAGAGTCGTCCGGCGAGACTGAACACTGCGCACAAATTGAGTGCTCCCTGCGATGGCAAGGGGCGCTGCTGGCGCGCGAGCCGACCGATTCTGTTTGGTCAGTCGTAGCGCCCATCGGGATACTCAACCCATGCTGCCGGGACCAGGCGACATGTTCCGCCGGGCTGAAACAGCAGCAATGCTGCCAGCAATCGTCGGCATTGCGGCAACCGCAAGGGCGATCCATGCACGGAAAGGGAACGCGGCGATCCTTGAGAAGATGGATGCCCAGCCACGATCCGGGAATGCCGGTCACCCAGAGCACCTGCCCCAGGAGGACCAGCATCGTCACGCTGACTCGAAAGCTTCTACGACGCAATCCCGGCATAGGTACCACGCAGCGGTCCCTGCCCTTTGGTATTATGTTACTGCGACGGCAAGCGGTGAGCAAGATGGTGGCGGGAATGTCGCCGATTGGCCGATCGCGCGTTGCGCTGCTACAGTGATTGCGTCTGTAACGTTGCCCAGATCAGTGGCGATTGGATGGGTGGAGGACGATGGGCGTCCTGCGTGCCTCAATTCCCACAAGGAGCCGCGCCATGTGTCACGGAGTACGATTGCGGATCGGGTTGGCGATAGGAATCAGCTGGCTGCTGGCAAGTGCGTTAGGCTGGTGGCAACTGAGCAGGGGCCAGGAAAAAATTGTTCCACCGAAAGTGCTGGAAACTCGGACGCAGACGGTGGAGAACACGACTTACTTTATGGTGCGGCTGGAGAATGTGCCGGATTGGCCCCCGGCCCGCTGGGCGGAATCGCACCGCGGTCCGCTTTTCGATGTCGGCGAAAGACGTCCCCTGGTGCCGCTGAGCCTGCTGGCGGGCGCCCCGCGTCTGGTGCCGCAGGATGATACCGTGGAATCGGCATATTTGCTCTGGCGATCGGACGAACTGGACCGCGCTGTGTGGGAAATTCAAAATGGGCTTGGCCGACCCGAACTGAAACCAGCCGCGGAAAAAGGGCAGCCAGCTGCTCCGCAGCCGGTTGGCTTGACCTTTGTGGGTCGGCTGAAAAAGCCAGCGCCGGCCAAGCTGCTCCTGGTGTACACCGCTTTGGAGCAACAGAACGTGCCCCATCCGTTTCGCGACAAGGAGTCCCTCCAGCTTCGCTGGCCCACACGCCGCGAGATCTCCCTGACCGTGGATTTCACGCAGGCCACGAACATCCCTGCTCCCAGAACGCCGATGCGTCAGGCTCACATAGAGGCGAACGATCTGCAAGGCCTGTTCGCTACAGGTCGCGGTCAATTTTTCGCGCTGCAAGCCTGGATCGGCCGTGACCAGGGCACGGGGTTTTATGAGTTCGCTCGCATCATGAACAACAGGCGGTTCGGCACCCGTGTTGACCCGATAACCCTGGGGCAATCCGGGCCTGGACAGGAGGAGTATCTGCGTCGGCAATTTGAGTTGGCGACAGGTGCAGCCGCTATCGCTGAAACCGTGCAAGTCGTTCGTCTCCAGGGCGGGGCCGAACCCATCAGTAAAGGCCCGCGCACGGTCGAGGTTTCCCGCTTGCAGGGCATTGATATTCCCGAAGTCAACTGGAATCGCTTGCTCAAGGATAAACAGCCGGAGATCGAACCGCTCGCTCAGTTCGTGCCCCGGGATCAGTATTACGTGCATTTCAGTCATTTCGGGCGTTTCCTGGAAGCGCGGGACTTGCTGGAACAATGGGGCGGACCGATTCTGCAAGCGCTGCGTCTGGCCGCACAGGATTATCGCCTCCACCAGCGCTACGAACGCCAGTTGTGTCTAAAAAGCACCGTCCTGGCCAAGACCTTTGGCCCGGCCGTGGTCGAAAATATCGCCATCACCGGCAGCGATTTATATCTCCGCGAAGGTTCGGATGTCACGGTGTTGTTCCGTGTGAGAAATCTGCCCCTTTTCCTGGCGGCGGTGAACTCGCAAATCGCTGAAGCTCGCCAAACCTGGGGCGACCAGCTCCGCGAAAGCAAAACCGACTACCGCGGGGTCACTATCGAAAGCTTCGTGACACCACGGCGGGAGGTGAGCACCTACCGCTGCGTGCTCGATGACCAGGTGGTGGTTTACAGTAATTCGCCGGTGGCCATTCGCCGCATTATTGACACCGCCCAGAAAAAGCTACCGCCACTGGCGACATCCAACGACTTCCGTTACATGCGCTCCGTGTTCCCCTGGAAAGATGCCGGCGAGGACGCTTTCCTGTTCTTTTCGGATACGTTTTTGCGGGAATTGCTCGGGCCGGTAACTCGCATCAAAGAGAGCCGGCGGAGTGAGGCGCTGGCATCGCTGTACATGCTGCATCACGGCGCTTTGTACGCCGCCTGGGAAACCGGTCAGCTCCCGCGCAGCCACGAGGCTTTGCTGGCGATAAGCGGCCTCAAGCAGTCCGAGCTTTACCAGCCCGAAGGTAAGGAATTGCGCTGGGACGGCCAGGCACAGTTGGCCTTTTCCGACATGTACAACACCATCCACTTCGCCACCCCCCTGATTGAACTGCCGCTTGACCGTGTCACCGAACGCGAAGCCAGCGCTTACTCTACCTTCCGCCTGCAGTACCTGCGGCTATGGACGGCGGCATTCGATCCGGTCGGCTTGCGCTTGCAAATTCGACCTGACCGTGTTGTCGCCGAAACCTGCATCCTGCCGCTGATCAACCTCCCCGACTATCGCCGGCTTCGCCAGGAGATCGGCGGGGACCTGGCCAAATTCGACCTTGCGCTCATTCCGCCGGAGGGGATCATTTACTGGCTGGTTCACTTCCCGGAAACTTCCTCGGTGCGACGGTTCCTGCAGGACTTGCTTCGACCCAACCTGACAGCGAAACTACGACTGCCCCAGGCTATCGGCGACATCGCTTTGCTCGGCATCCACGACGATCCTGTCCTGGCCGAAATTGCCGAAACCCTGCTCCTGCAATACATGCTCGGTAAGCTCGACGACTTGCCGGAACAGGTCTGGGCGAGAAATACCCTTCGTTTGCCCCTGGTGGCTGGGCTAGAAGTGCGCAATCCACTGCTGTTTGCTGGGATCCTCAGCGCACTCAAGGGCCTGGTGGACCAGGCCGCTCCTCAGCTGATCACCTGGGAGACCTTGGACAAAGACCAGCATGGCTTCAAGATCGTCGCTATTCGCCCGGTCCCAGGTTCCTGGCTGGATGAGCAAATCAATCCTCGCGGCACACCAGAGAAAGAACGATTCACACCGGGCTTGTATTACACGACAGTGGGCAGCATGTTCTACCTCAGCTTGCGCGAGGATGTCATTCGCCAGATCGTTGACCGCCACGTCACTAGAAAGAAAGAGGACACCGGGAAGAATACTCGTGCGACCACCGAGGCCCACCTGGTACTGCAACTCAGTCCCGTCGCGGCGAAACGACTCTGGCCGGTGGCACTGTGGTACGTGGAGACGCAGATCGCCAGCTCTGCCCTGAGTAATAGCGCTGTGCTGTATCCGTTGTGGCGAGGCCGACTTCTCCCAGCCGACGCCCGCGATGCCCAGGTGTTTGATGTGGCGTATCGGCTCTACGGTTTCGCTCCGGTGAGTCCGGACGGTACCGCCTATGTCTATGACGCTCGCCGCGACCTGGTTGCCAATGAGCGGCATGGAACACTGGCCGAACCCTGGTTTCCGCGGCAACCGGCGGCCGATGCGCCGTGCGGTCGGCTGCTGCAATCGCTACGCACCTTGCGAGCCGAACTCCAATTCCGCGACGACGGCGCCTTTACCGTCCTGACCATCGAACGCCAGCCCTCTCCCGGACGATAATCTCCTCTGGCAATTTCGGGCCGATTCGCTACCATGGCCGATACGCCGTACTCTTGGTGGCCTCATGACTTCGTGATCACGGTCTTCCTCAACCACGAAGACGCGAAGAGAGATTAAGCCCATACATTGTGCTCCTCGGTCTCTTGGTGGTTACAAACCTTCGTACCCACCAAGGCACATAGGCACTTGGCCTGCACTTGCCCGGAACGTGGCCTGGATCTGCCCGGTGTCGTCCGGTCGTACCCTAAACTGGAGCTAAGCATGGAAGAGAAAACCCAGAGCCAGACCTCCACCAGCAGCACCCCAGCAACTTCGCAACCACAATTGCGCGAATTCCCGGTGGACACCAGCCAATTGACCACCGTCTATGCCAATTTCGCACGCGTCACTGGTACGCCGGAAGAGTTGGTGCTGGATTTCGGCCTGAACACGCAAGCCACTCCGTCTCCTAATGAGCCGGTCAAACTCACCCATCGCGTGGTGATGAGTTTCTACACGGCCAAGCGGCTGCTCTTCGCTTTGCAAATGGCCGTCGCTCAGCACGAGCAGGTGTACGGCTACGTGGAAACCGATGTGCAAAAGCGGATGCGTATCCAACCCCGGCCACCTGCCACGCCACCCGGCGATCGCTGAACCACTGTCCGTTGACCCGACAGCGCGGATCAAACGCCTGGTGGTGTAACCACAAACGCACCAGGACACGAAGGAAACACGAGGTATTGGCCCAGTGTCCCTTCGTGCTTTGGTCGTTACAGTTTTTACCACCAACACGCCAAGACACGAAGAAACACGGAATGTTTGCTTAGCGTTCCTTCGTGCCTTGGCTAGTTTAGTTTTAGCCGCGAAGACACTGAGACATTAAGAAAAACACGAAGTCAATATTGGGGTTCCTTGGTGTCTGCGAGTCCTGGTGGTTACGAGACGGAGCTCCTGCCCGGATTGGCTTCCGCGTAACCACCTGTGCCTCCGGTGCACCGGTTCTGCCGCCGGTACGCTTCCTGTCACATTTTCCGACCCGGACGCGTGTTAATTAGTGAGGCAAGCGTCAAGGAGAAGAACCCTGAACAACAAGGAGATTGCGTTATGGATTTGAATCCCCTCAACGAGGACTGCAAACGACTCAGCAAGGAAATCGCCCAGTTACGCCGTCAGCACGAGCAAGTGGCCCATGAATTGGCTTGGTATCACAGCATCAACGTCTCGGGCTTGACTAGTGAACGCGATCAACTTCAGCAAAAGATTCGCACGCTGGGCACGGTTCTCGCTGCTCTCCAACGCGAAATCGTTGACCTGGAAAACCGCAAACGGGGCGCGGAAGCCAAGCTTGGTTCCTGGCTGTTGCCCTGGAACTGGTTCAACGATGCGCAACGGCAACTGCGGGAAGAACTTCGCCAACTGAGTGCGACTCTTGCCACGAAGTTTCGCAGCAAAGACGACACCACCGCGCTGCTGAATCAGGCCAGGAGCCGCGTCGCAGAGATTATCAAAACGCTTGACCGCCACAGGCAAATCAACCCCATCGAACTGAATCGCCGACTGACGCAGTTGCAACAACAAATCGAGTCCAGAGAACGGGAATGGCGCCAACTTGATGAACAACGGCGAACGATCGAAGCAACCATCGCCCCGTTGCGCCAGGAAATCAGCCGGTTGGAGGCAGAAAAACGACAATTGCAAATGCATATCGAGCAGGCACGCGAGTTCCAGCGGCAATTGAACGCAGCAAGCACTGCCAGGGAACGCTGGTGTATTCACCGCGAATGCGAACAGCATCTCGGCTGTGAAAAACCGCACGTGGTAATCCAGAACCTGCAAGTTAGGCTCAAGCAGGTGCAGCGCGACCTGGAGAAGCTTTGTCGCCGCATTCAGGAATGCGTGAATCGGCTGCTCCGGCGAATTGAGACTATCGTCATTGATGGCAGCAATTTGTGTTATGAGGACAGCACCTTTATCGGTCTGGCGGCCCTGGAGGTGCTGGTTCCTGCACTGGTCGCGAAAAACTACGACGTGGTGGTCATCTTTGATGCCTCGATTCGGCCCCGCTTGAAGGTCAGCGATGACCACCTGCGCAAAACCCTCGGGCCTCAGGCCACCGTCCACATTGTCAATTCCAAACAATCTGCCGATGACCTGATCCTGCGTCTGGCGTCCCGAAGTGAATGCGCTTTCGTGCTCAGCAACGACAGATTCCGGGAGTACCCGGATAGTCCCGTCGTCAAGGCGAATCGCTTTATCCGCCACGAAATCGTGGATGGCCGGATTTTCATCCGCGATCTGGAACTCGATCTGAGCTACTAGCCATCGCAGCACATTAGCAAAGCCTGACATTCGCCCATGCCCGATAGCTCTCCCGCGGGGTCGTTACTGCCTCACCGAGCAGGAAGCTCAGGCCAGGGTACATCTGCCGGGCCAGGGCAATTCCGTTGCGTAACTTGCGATCTTGGGTATCAGCAAAGCGGCATACCCCGAACCGCTGAGACAGCCGTTTGCGCACACTCGCAAGCATCCACACCGACATCCGGGGCAACAGCGCTGCGCTGGCTGGCCAATCCCCCGTTACCGTGCGGCCCCGCCATCCGATACCGGCATCGGCGACCTCGGTCCAAAGCTTTGTCCGTTCCACGCCAGCGAAAATTCGTCAGCCCGCTGTGCTTGGGATTCGTCCGAGCGCCTGAAACCCGATCTCCACCAGACGATATCGTTGGCTGGAATACCGGTGTTTACGGAATCTTCCGCTTAGCTATAATAAATCGGCCGCCATCAGCACGCAGATTCTTGGGTCCGATTGTCTGGCTTGACCACGATGCAATGATCCGGGCCGGCGAGGCTTTGTGCTTGTATTACAGCAAGCTGACGCCTACTGTTCTGCGTGACCCGGCGGTGCCTTACACTCCCGCAAGGGGTTATGGCCGAATCGAATGACCATGCTGCTAGCCGCTGCTTGCTCAGGAAGAGTGGTCAGCTTCGACGGCCGGCCACCGCGACAGCTGCTCAGTCAATTCTGCTGCTAGCAGCTTGCTTGGTCAGCGAGAGGGTATTCCTCCATGCGCAGGAAGCCATGGCCCGGCCAAACGGCCATCCCCAAGCGATTTGGCTCGCGCGGTGAGAAAACTTGGGCGCTTAGCTCAGCTGGCTAGAGCGCATGGATCACACCCATGAGGTCGGGGGTTCGAATCCCTCAGCGCCCAGTGCCACGTCTGTAGCACAATTCGATGTGACGGAGCGCGATCTCCCTCGCCCGCGCGGTGAGCCGCACTATGGTTGGCGTTCGGAGTGAGTACTACGGCGACACATCGCATTGGTGTGCACAGGCTTCATCATCGCATTTGTTACGGCTGCCCAGATTCATCCGCACGTTTCTGCCTGCGTACAAAGTTTTACCGCGCCCGTAAAACTGGGGATGGGCCAGGAAAATGCGAAGGGGCGGCTGGATTTTGCGCAAGTCGTGCTGAGGTAAGGTATTGTGGGCAATGGCGGATTGTAAGCGGCGACACACCAACACGCCACTGGCTAATGGGCTCCTTGTTGCATGTGCGGTTCGCTGGGCACGGCGGGCTCACGCCCGCCGCTCCTGGCTTGCGCACGACGATCGTCTGCGAATGTATGCGGAATTGTCTTAGCAAGTGCGTTTCCCTAACCACGGCGGGCTGACACCCGCCGCTCTTGACGTGGTTCGTCCACCGGCGAGAGTCGCATTCTCCTGCCAGTGCGGTTCCCGACCCACGGCGGGCTGACGCCCGCCGCTCTCACGCACGCCGTTCGGTTGCCGATGAAAAGCGACTTTTGCGCTGCACAAATGCGTATTCCCGGAAACAAGAGCGGGGGGCGTAAGCCCCCCGTGGTTTCACAAACGCGATTGCAACGGCGTTCGCGAGCGCACCGGGACAGTCTTCCAAAGAGTGCCGCTAGCGCCTTTGCAAGTGCGTCAGCGCGTCCCACGGCGGGCTGACGCCAGCCGCTCCTGACGCTTCGCGCGACGGCGGTGTGCGAATCCGCGCGGAATTGTCCTGGCATGAGCGATTCCCGATCGCCACGGCGGGCTGCTGCCGAACCGCCCGAGAAGAGGCCCGCATAATGCCAGACCGGGCCGGACATCGCGGTCGGTTGAACGCAGTGCGCGAGCTGACCGCACTGAAGCGGTATGCACAGCGCCTGACCGCCAGGAAGGATTCGCAAGTACGGCACTAGTCATTGGCAGACCAGCCAACTGTAGCTATACTAGCTGGAGACTGAGACAGCCTCGTTCAGGAGCCAAACCATGCCTGGGGAATTGTCGCGCTACGCATTGTCGTTTCTTGCCCTGTACTTCGCACTGTTCAGAGGTCCGGTCTGGGCTGACGACTACACCGCCGTGTAAGGTAAGTAGATCGGTTATGTCGGGCGCTACGATAGCAAGGAGCGTTTCCAGCAAGAAGGGTACATCGAACTGGTGATCAAGGACAAAACCATCGTCGGTTTACAAGCGCGGTAGGGAATGGATGGGAGAGGGCATCTTTACGCTGGATAGCGCGGCGAAAACTATCACCGTGCAGGGGATCAAAGGCTGCTATTAGGAACGCTATCTGGGGAGCTACCGTTTAGAGGCTAACGAGTTTCGCTGGGCAAGCACCCGTGGCGGCTCGCGTCGCGCCACCTTAGCGCCCAGCCACGACGATGTCGCGTTGGTGCTGCGCCGGCAAAAGTGATACGCTTGCTAATGGGAAGCGGGGGCAGGCTCCTGGTGCGAATCGGCCAAGCGGTCGGCTTGCAGGGCGAGTTGCAGTGCATCGTAGCCGTTTTGTTCCGTGAGTCGGCGAACATGGTTGGGATCACGCAAGTAGGCGAGTTGATCGGCGAGCAAGGCCCGGAGCAGTTCCCCATACAGCGGAAACTTGCGTTTATCCCAGCCCCAGTGCATTTCGATCATTTGATAGACGTCGCGTGGGCGAAACCGCGATTGAGCTTGGCGTTCTTTGCCAGTATAAATTGCCACCACGTCGAGCACGGCCCGGGGAAAAATTTCGCAAAGCGTTCGCGTCTGGGCTTCGTCCACTGCTGCCCGGATCCGCACCCGCGTGGGTATCCATTCGTAGAGAGTCACATCGCCTAATTCAAAGACCAGCCGCAACTCCTGCCGATCCATGCGAGCCATTTGATGGAAACCGTGATAGAAATGCACCAGGACGTTTTCGCCGTATCGCACGGTGCAAGTTACCTGCTCTTCGACCCGACTGTTGGGACGTAAACTGCGAGCCGCAGCGAGAACCTTGCCCGGGCCTAACCAGCCGGCAAACAAATCGAAAAAGTGCACGCCGTGCTCGACAAAAATCCCGCCACTTTTTTCGCGGTTCCAGAACCAGTGATCCGGGGGCAGCCCCTCGTCGGCAGCGTAGTTTTCGAAATAAGCGTGGAGCAAATCGCCCAACGGCTTTTCCCGAATGAGCCGCAGCACCTGGTCGAAAACCGGATTGTAGCGTTGCATAAGGTTGGTGACCAACAGCCGCCCCTGCTGCCGGGCCAGTTGCACTAATTCCTGGGCATGCTCGATTTTGGTGGCCAGCGGTTTTTCAACCAGGACGTGTTTACCTGCTAACAATGCCTGCCGGGCGTAGGGATAATGCAGGAACGGTGGCGTGGCAATATAGACGAGCTGAATGTCCTGGCGGGTGAGTAAAGCCTCCACCTCGATCGGCTCCGGGATGCCGAACCTTCGGGCGACGGCCAGTGCTTGCGGTCGGTGCGTGGCAGCCAGGGCTTTGAGTTCCACGCCCTCCACTTGCACAAATTGCTGCAAGGCAAACAGGCCGAATCCCCCGGCACCAATTACGCCCAGCCCAATCGCTTGCTGCACCGCCATTCCCTCCCAGATGCCAGCCAGCTCCCGCTTCTCCCTGCCAGTTCGCTTCTTCGTTACCGTGTGTTCTTATACTATCGTTCCCTTCAAAACCAAATCCTTCTTCGCCGTGTGATCGACTGCGGTCAATTGCGCCGGGGACTTGTCAGCACCGAAGCGCAGGACGTCAGGTTGGCCCAACCACGGGAGCTTGTAGCAGTATTCGGATGCATCAGGGAGCCGATTTGTCCGGAGTTGCGACGGCGTGTCCTATGAACCGATGTGGCGCATGGTCATTGCTCTGCTCCGGTCACTGCAAGGCAGCAAGGTGGAGAAGCGCATTGCGAAGTTGCCCCCAAAGAGGGAACCGGTCGGCAAGAACTGGTGGCTTTAGCCGCGGCCTCGGACAGCTTCTTCGGTGAGGTAATGCTGTCGGCGGTGGTAGGTGCTATCGTAGAACTGAGTGGACTTGAAACGTTCGTGGCGACCATCGCCGGCCACGGTTTTAACCCGTTGCAGCAGCGCCTGCATTTCTTCCTGTGTCATGGGCTGGAAGTTTCTGGCAACGGCCAGGTCCTGGTGGAGCACCTCCATGGAATCCACACCGACCACCAGGCTGCTGATCGGTTGCGACAGGGCAAAGCGTCGAGCCTCAGCGGCGGAACAGACCTTTTCGACCACGAATCGGCCATGCCCGTTGCTGCCCCCGCCCAAACTTTTCATGCCGATCGCCCCAATGCCGAGTTTGTGGCACTGCGGCACGACCTGATGCAGAAAACTGCGGTAAAAGTAGTCGCAAACATTGATCGGCATCTGAACAGTGTCCCAGGCGAATTTGTCGAGCAAGGCAAGATGGATATGCGGCGACTTGTGTCCGGTGAAACCGAGGAAGCGCACCTTGCCCTCCTTTTTGGCGCGGATGCCTTCGGCCAGTGCGCCGCGCTCGATCAGCCACTCCGGATCGTTGTCGTAATTGATTTCATGGAATTGCCACAAATCAATCACGTCGGTCCGCAGCCGCCGCAGACTCTCCTCCAGATGTTGACGAGCGGTTTTGGCGTCGCGGCCGCAACACTTGGTCATGAGGAAAACTTTCTGCCGCCGTCCGCCGCTGGCCAGTGCTCGGCCCATAAGTTCCTCGCTGCGGCCATCGTGATATTCCCAGGCGTTGTCAAAGAAAGTGATGCCCTCATCCAAGGCGGCGTGCATGATGCGGATGGCTTCGTTGTCATCGCGGATGGAACCGATGTGCCAGCCGCCCAGACACAAAATCGAAACCTCCACCCCGGTCTTACCCAGGGGCCGTTTCGGTAGGCCACTCCCTGAACCGGACTGGCCGTTGCCTACCATGGTCAAGGCTACTGTTGCTGCCGTTCCCGCGAGAAATTCCCGCCGTGTGGCCGTCATGGGAGCACCTCCTTCTTTCCCTGCGCTACTCGCTGGCGGTCTCGGCTATGCCGGTTCACGTCCCTGCCCGTTAGCATAGCCATTGCCCTGAGCCCGGTCGAGATGCATTGGCTCCGGGCCGATTGTAACCACCCAGACACCGAGGAACACTAAGCAGTTACTTAGTGGCCTTCGTCTCTTTGTGGTTCGAGTCCAGCGTCTCCACCGGCAGGACAATATCCACACGAGTACCGCGGCCAGGTTCGCTTTGAATATGGATGGAGCCGCCGTGAGCTTCCACAATTCGCCGGGTAGTCGGCAAGCCCAGACCGCTGCCGTCCTTGCGTGTCGAGAAGAAGGGGCGGAAAACCTGAGCGAGGACCTCCGGCGTCATACCTTCGCCGGTGTCAATGATGCTGAGTTGGACAGTTTCGCCGAGGCGCTCGGCCTGCACGGTGATCAGCCCGCCATGTGGCATGGCCTGTTCGGCATTCAGGAGGAGATTGAGCAGTGCTTGTTGGAACAGATCGCGATCGAGCCAGAGCACGGGCAAATCCGCGGGCACGAAAGTTTGCAACTCGATGCCTTTCTGCTGCAACGATGGCGAAACGAATTCGGCCAGCTCCTGGATAATGCTGGCGAGGTCTTCCGGGCGACGCTGTAGTTGACCCACGCGGGCAAACCGCAGAAATTCGCTGGACAAGTCGGCCAGACGTTGACATTCCTGTTGCAGCCGGTGGATGCGTTGCAACGCGCGACGCTCGCGCGGCGTCTGCGGATTCTGGAACTCCTCGCTCAAAAGCTGCAAGTTCAGGCTGAGGGTACCGAGGTGGTTCTTGATTTCGTGGATAAGTCGTCCGGCCAACTCAGCCAGTTCCTGGTACTGGCCAGGCAACTCCGTGCTCGGCGCTGGAGCATCGGCAGAAGCACTCGGCGCTTCCGAGACGAGCGTGGTCATGGTATCGGCCCTGGTGGCAGCTTAGCGATAGCGATCGCGGTGATCGCGTCGGCGAGCCGGCGGGCGTCGGCTGAATTCGCGGCGTTCTCGATACGGTTCGCGACGGGCTGGGGGCGTTTCCGTTTCCGGATAGCTTGGCGCCGATGGTGTGGCCGGCGTTTCCCCACCGTCTTCCGTAGCGGTGCCTTGAGCGGCCAGCTGTTTTTCCCGTTGTTCCCGCAATGCCGCCTTCCGCGACAATTTCAACCGGTCCTGCTCGTCAATGGCGATAACCTTCACGGGAATTCGGTCGCCTATCTTGACCACGTCCTCCACCCGCGAAACATACTTGTCGTCCAATTCGCTGATGTGTACCAGACCATCTTTGCCCGGCAGGATTTCGACAAAGGCTCCGAATTCCTTGATGCCAACCACCTTGCCATCGTAGATGTTGCCGACGCGGATTTCCTCCGTCAAAGAACGCACTTTGTTGAGAGCGAGTTCCGCTTTGTCGTGGTCGTAGCAGCAGATGACCACGGTACCATCCTCGGCAATGTCAATGCGGCACTTGTACTCGTCCTGGATCGCTTTCACCGTCTTGCCACCTGGCCCGATTAACAGGCCAATCTTCTCCGGGTCAATCCGCAGCACAAACAGCTTGGGAGCGTTCTTACTGATTTCCGGTCGCGGCCGCGGGATGGTCTGGAGCATGATTTGTAGGATTCGGGCCCGGGCCTCGCGGGCCTGCTGCAAGGTCTCGCGAATAATCTGCTCGTTGATGCCAGAAATCTTGAGATCGAGCTGAATCCCGGTGATGCCGTATCCAGTGCCGGCAACTTTGAAATCCATGTCGCCGTAATGGTCTTCATCCCCCATGATGTCGGTCAGCAGCACGTAACGATCGCCTTCCTTGACCAGTCCGATGGAGATGCCGGCCACCGGCTGCAGAATCGGTACACCGGCATCCATGAGGCTGAGCGTGGCTCCGCAAACAGTAGCCATGCTGCTGGAACCGTTCGACTCCAGGATTTCCGAAACCACGCGAATGGTGTAGGGGAACTCCTCGGGAGTAGGCATGACCGCTTTCAGGGACCGTTCGGCCAGGGCACCGTGTCCGACTTCCCGCCGACCGGGCCCGCGAATCGGACGCACTTCTCCCACGCTGAACGGTGGGAAGTTGTAATCGAGCATGAATTTTTTCGTGTATTCCTCGACCAGCCCCTCGACTTTCTGCTCATCGCTGACCGTTCCCAGCGTGGTCGTAACCAGGGCCTGCGTTTCGCCCCGGGTGAACAGTGCCGAACCATGAGTGCGTGGCAACACGCCGACTTCGCAACTGATCGGACGCAAGTCCTTCGGTCCGCGACCATCCAAGCGTTTCCCTTCCAGTGCCAGGTCCCGCACCACCCGTTCTTCCAGCCAGAGGAAGGCCTCCTGGACCTGTGCTTCGGTCCAGGCAGCCGGCTGGGCATTATCCGGGCGGACACCCAACTCCGTCCCTGGAGCTTGTCCCTGTGTACCAGGCAGAAATTCTCCCCAGATCCGCTGTTTCAGCGCTTCGACCTTTTCTTTGCGCTCCTGCTTTTTCGGGATCAGTTTCGCTTCCCGCATCTCCTGATAAAACCGGTCGCGGAAGATGTCGCGCAACGGATTGGGCGGCGGGGCCGGTATCTCTTTCGTCGGCAAACCAAGCCGATCCCGCAACTCTTGGATCATTTCTATCACCACCAGCGATTCCTGGTGTGCCCGCAGGATCGCCTGCACCATGTCTTCTTCGGGTAGTTCGCGGGCGAAACCTTCGATCATGGTAACGGCGTCGCGGGTCCCACTCACCACCAGGTCCAGCTCGCCCTGGTCAACCTCGTCATAAGTAGGCAAGACGATCAGCTGGCCATCCACGCGCCCCAAACGGATCGCGCCTGTCGGACCCAGAAATGGAATCTGCGACACGTGCAACGCCGCACTCGCCCCGATCATCGCCAACACATCCGGATCATAGTCCGGGTCTGCCGATAGAACGATTGCCTGAATCTGCACCTCGTTGTAATAATGCGGCGGAAACAACGGCCGGATCGGCCGATCGATCAGCCGACTGGTAAGGATTTCCTTAGTCGTCGGCCGACCTTCCCGTTTGATAAATCCTCCCGGAAACTTCCCGGCCGCGTAGGTCTTTTCCCGGTAGTCTACCGTCAACGGGAAGAAATCCTGGCCAGGCTGAGCCTCCCCCTCGACGGCAGCGACAAGCACGACGCTATCCGCGTATTGAACAGTGACCGCTCCATGAGCTTGTTTGGCCAGTTTACCGGTTTCAATGACCAAAGGATGTCGGCCAAGGACCCTTTCGACACGGACAACACTCACTTCTGGACTCCTCATAGCTGCTCGAATGCTGCCCCTCCAGGTCAGCAGAGAATTCGCGGTGGCTCGCCCACCAACCCGATTTCGACAGGCGACTCCAGCCGGTCGCCTCTGGCGTGCGTCGGCGACCCTGGCCCCAACGACACCCAACGAAGCCAGCGAACCGCTTTCGACTGCTTCAGGCTGGTGCGGTTCCGAAGAACCGCGTCGTAGCCAGGCGTGATGGCGTCGCTTGCCACTCCGGTGCGACAGGCTTCCCCCTGCCGCGCTGTAGGGTGTCGTCCAGCGACACCCCTCGCCAACGCCCGACTCGCCAGTTCGCCCCAACCCTTACTTCCGCAAACCCAGTCGCTGTACCACCTCGAAATAGCGTTCCGGGGCTTTCTTGCGGATGTACTTCAGCAGGCGATTGCGTTTGCTGACCATCATCAGCAGACCGCGTCGGCTCGAAAAATCCTTGCGGTGCTGCTTGAGATGCTCGGTCAGCTCCTGGATGCGGGCGGAAAGGATCGCAATTTGCACTTCCGGCGAGCCGGTGTCGCTTTCCCTACGCCGGTACTGCTGGATGATCTCCGTCTTTTGCTCCTTGGTGATCGCCATTTTCCGCCCTCGCCTTTGCTTCGTTAGGCGTCGTCGGCTCTACCGACCATCTTGTCCTCGCACAGATTCTCTAAACAGTCTACAAGCTTGCCGTCCAGGTTTCAAGCCCGCCGCAATTTTTTCCGCTGCTACCGTGCGTTCAATCCACGCCTTCATCCTGATACCGCCACTGCAATGGTTTCGCCAACACACCGTCGGCGGTCGGCGACACAACTGCGGCAACTTCCATGCGAGCAGCTCCGCCCAGCCACGGAGGGCTCACGCCCGCCGCTCTTGGCCCGCTGCGCAAGGTCGCTCCACGAACACGTGCGGTATCGTCGCCGCAACTGCGTTGCCCCCAGCCACGGCGGGCTCGCACCTGCCGTAATGGTAATCGGCCGAGGCTATGGTACAATAAGCTCCCGAAGTGGCGGGATGGCCAGTTGTACTCCATCCAGAAATCGAGCAAGGCCCCGCCGTTCGTCAACGAATAATGCAGGTAGCATGGCTCCGGCTCCATGCACACTGGGAAGCTGATAACATAATTTACCTGCTGTGCCTGGCAGGCTGCGGCCAAGCGCAACCGCGTGAAAGGAGTTGCGATGGCAATTTTTCTGGCAATTGAGACGTCGTGCGATGAGACGGCGGCGGCTGTCTTTGACGAGGCACTGCAAGTCCGTGCCAACGTGGTGGCGTCGCAAACCGATCTGCATGCCCGTTTCGGTGGCGTGGTGCCCGAAGTTGCAGCGCGAGCGCATCTGCAGCGCCTGCTGCCGGTCATTGACGAAGCGTTACGCCAAAGTGGCTTGCACCTGGAAGACGTGGACGCCGTCGCGGTCATGAACACGCCGGGGCTGGTCGGTTCGCTATTGATTGGGGTGTCGGCAGCGAAGATGCTGGCGGTGGCGCTGGAGGTGCCGCTGCTGGCAGTGAATCACATCGAAGCTCACGTCTATGCCTGCCGTATCGCTGCCGGACGCGACATCTTTCCCGCCGTAGGTCTGGTAGTCAGCGGTGGGCATACAGTGCTGTTTCACTGTGCCAGCGCCCTAGAGTTTGAGTTGTTGGGAACCACGCTCGATGATGCCGCTGGGGAGGCATTTGACAAAGCGGCGAGCATGCTGGGTCTGGGTTTCCCAGGCGGCCCACGCATCGAAAAAGAGGCGGCCGCAGGCAACCCGCAAGCCTTCCGTTTCCCGCGGGCCTTCCTGCACGAACCCCGATTGGAGTTCAGTTTCAGCGGACTAAAAACGGCGTTGCTGTACACGATACGCGAATTGGGTTACCGCCCGGGCGGGGAAATTCCCCCGGCAGTGCGAGCCGACCTGGCCGCGAGCTTCCAGCAAGCGGTCATTGATGTGCTCGTCGCCAAGTGTGCCCAGGCTCTGGATCGAACGAGTTTGAACCGCCTGTGTGTCGGTGGAGGCGTGGCGGCGAATAAGGCGCTGCGGCAGGCACTGCAGCAGATGTGCACAGCGCGCGGAGCCGAATTGTTCGTGCCACCGATGAGCCTATGCACCGACAACGCAGCGATGGCAGCCATGGCCGTGGAACTGTATCGCCTCGGTCACTTCGCCCCCCTCGATCTCGACGCCATCCCCACCTACCGTCCCCGACGGCCTGTGAAATCAACCCCACTGGCCACCACAACCTCCACCTGATCCCCGCGCCGCTCGCTAACCAACCAGCCAATCTGCCGGAGTACCATCTAAGGTGGAAACATCGGTCAGCACCTCTCACCGGCCCCTCGCAAACCAACCATCCAGCCCGCCAGACGACTGAACTGCCCGGCCGCACATCCACCTGGGGCAATGGTCGCTTCGGATAGTTTTCACGACCGAATCAGCCCGGCAAGCATTGAAACTGTAGCCGCGCTTGCCTATCGTCAACTGTGTAGGACCGTTTCCGGGAACCGCATTTGCTCGCTGCAACTCCGCAACCCCGCGGACAGGCTATTCGAGAGATGCGACAAAACGGTAAGCGGATACCGCAAAGGCCAGCGTAACCGCGAGCAGTACCTGCTACGCGAGCGAGTACCAACTGGATAAACCCCGTGAAAAACACAAGCAGACGGACACCTTTAGACGGTAAGACCTGGTTGCGTTACTCAATCAGTGTCTGGGAGGACATTGAGAAAAGTCCCGAGGAGAAAGCGTTACGCCATCCGGCTCTGTATCCGTCAGCGCTGGTGGAACGTTTACTGGATTGTTATGTATGGCAGCCGGGCATCGTGTTAGACCCCTTTCTTGGTTCCGGCTCCAGCTTGCTGGCAGCGCTGAAGAAGGGCCATAGCGGCGTGGGAGTGGAAATTGTTCCCGATTTTGCCCGTATGGCTTTGCAGCGATTAAAGGCCAGTGCTCATCCTTCGCTTTTCGGTGACGGCCAGGAACCTGTTATCCGTCTGGTAACCCGGGCCGAGCGGTTGAGCTTTCCGGTTGATCGCCAAACGCTCATCGTGGTGCGAGACGATGCCCGCAGCCTGTCGGCTTACCTGGAAGAAGAAAGCGTTGATTTCCTGGTGACCTCGCCTCCCTACTGGGTAATCCATCGTCGTCCTCGTACTGCCGACGCCAAAAAGCCCCGACCGTATTCCGATATCCCGCAGGATTTAGGCAACGTCGAGCGCTACGAGGATTTCCTGGAGCAACTGGGCAAGATTTTCGCGGTTGCTTACCGCTTGTTAAAGCCAGCCGCTTTCTGTGTGGTCAACGTCATGGACCTGCGCTACGGGGCGCGGTTCATCCCGTACCATGTGGACGTCTTGAACTTGCTGGTGAATCAAGGCTTCCAGCCACAAGACATCATCATTTGGAATCGGGCCCGGGAATACAACAACTTGCGCCCCCTCGGATATCCTCACAAGTTCATTGTCAACAAAGTGCACGAATACTTGCTGGTCTTCCGGAAACCGGAAAAGCAATGAACCCGGCCATGCAGGATTATCTGGACGAAGACGTGGCGTATTTACTCGGCCTGCTGGTAGGCAGAGGAAAGATAGCGCAGGAACAAAGCCGTTGGATTGCCGTTATCGAATTTCCATTCGTTCGGCCCCACCTGGAAGGTCTGGATCAGTTCCACCATTTCCTGGCCAGCGTCGTTACGACTGTCCTTCCCCGGTTGAAAACGCTCCTGGGCGAGGGTGTTAATCTGTCTTCGGTTCCCGGAAAACAAGTTGCCGTTACCGTTGAATTGCCTGCGCGACATCTGGCGGTGCGAAATTTGCAAATGATTTTGCAAGGGCGTCAAAGTCACAGCCAGTTTACCGTCCCCAAGCTCATAACCGAGTCCAACGACGAAATCATCCGCGAGTTCGTTCGCGGTTTTGCCGATGTGGCCGGCAACATTCGCAGGAGCAATAACGACCGCAACGGTTTCCATCGGGTCTATCTGGATGTCTTGAATGCCAACTGGAAGCTGCCCGTGCAGCTGTGCGGGCTTCTCCAGCAGAAGTTGGAGATACCCGTGCACGAAATTTTATGGGGTCATCCCAACCTTCGCGATCCGCAAGCCACTCGTGTTTCCCAGTCTCTTTTCCGTGAACATCAATTGCGCATCTACGCCCACGATTTTTTGCAGGTGGGCTTTTACATTAGCCACAAGCAGGAGGTGCTGGAGAGACTCGCAGCCGAGAACCAGCAGCGCATTCAGCAGGGCAAATCTGACCCGTCGAGTTTTTGCCCGGGCTTTCGAGGGCTGCGTCGAAAAGAAGACCATCCGCTGGAACACGACAAACGGATGCCCAGACTTATTCGTGGGCGACATTTTGACGCCTACTGGCAAATTTGCGCTGCCTGCGGTTGTCGCCTCGCCCGAAATGCGATGCGGCACTCATAGTGGTGAAAGCGGTTGCTACCGACGCTGCCGCGATAAAGGTGAGTAAGCAGATGCGGGAACGAGAACTTTACCGTCCTGTTTGCGATTGGCTCGCCAGGTTTTTGCGGCAGAAATATCGTTCTGCTGCCGTTCGTGTGGAAGACACGTCGCGTTCCAGCGTAGCCGAATTCCTACGTCGGCACGAGCTCACAACGTATGTGCCTTACTGGGTAACGCTGGAAGTTCCTGCAGATGTGACCGGAGCCGCTGTGCTCACCGGCCGCCCACATCGCACTCTCTTGCGGTTAGCTATCGTGGAGGTCAAGCTGAACGTGATCAACTTGCGAGATTTGTCCCAGGCAATCGGCTACGCAAAAGTGGTTCAGCCACATTACGCATTCCTTGTCTCACCCAAAGGATGGACAGAGAATCTGCAACGGCTGGTGCGGGATTATCAGCGTTCAGATGTACTTGAATATGCCCCGCAGCGATGGCTCGCGGTTGCGCGATGGGACCACGCTAGCGGCTCTGTGCGCACAGGCGAATTCCTGCTTCCAGGCATACCCTGATCGCTGCAACTGCTCTTCACCACACACAGCGGACGTAATTGAGTTTGTCAACGCGCTCCGGCTGATCACTGCAACTGCTGTTGACCACACCGTTCGCGGACACGCCAGTCGGGGTCATTCCGACTCCTGATCGCTGCAACCGCTGTTGACCGCACCCAGGTACCGAATGACATACTCAAATCGAACGCAACAAAAAAGCCGCAGAGCCGCGAGGGTGGCGCGGCTCCGGGCGGTCGTGCTGCGACAAGGGGGTCGCGGCAAGGAGGCTAGCTACTCAGTTACCGGCTTACTGCTTCTCCTTCGGCATGGGCTTAATCTGTTCCGGTGCGGGAGCTGCCGGAGCGTGAGCCTCGACGTGGCAGCATTCCTGTCGGCAATGGAGGCTGCTCAAGGCACCCTTCAACCGGCAGTGTAGCCGTTCCAGCAAGCCCGGCTCTTCACACACCGGCACGCACACCTTCACGCGTTTGCAGACCTTCACCGTCTTTTCCACCGGCACCTTTTCACAGACGGTCACCGGCACCTTCTTGACCACTTCTTCCTTGACCATGCGGCAAGTGGTCACGGGCACCTTTTTGGCGACCTCTTCCTGCACCATTTTGCAGACCTTGACGGTGCGGATTTCCTCTTTGGGCACGCAAACCTTCTTGCAGACGATGCGGTCGGGTTCTTTCACCAGTTGGCGTTCAAAGTGACCGAAGCGGTAGTGCGTGCAGCCGGTGCATGGGTCAACGTAGCAACCGCCCGGTACCCAGACCAGCTTGCAGCGTTCCTTACCCGGCACGCATTCCTGTACCGTCTTCCACTCGTGCGTGCAGACCTTGATCTGCTTTTCTTCCCAGACGGGCTTGCAGACGACTTGCTTGCACTCGACTTCTTTAGTCTCATAGACGGGCTTGCAGACGACTTCCTTGACCTCCTTCATGACGGTTTTGGTGACCGTCTCGTAGCAGATGACTTTTTTCTCTTCGACGACGGTCTGATAGCAGGTCTTGTAGCGGATGCGTGGCTGAGCGCAATGGTCGGGGCAAGCGCTGGGACAGCCACTCGCCGCTCCGCACAGTCCGGTCGCACTAGCTGGCCAAGCACCCCAGAGGGCAGCCAGTCCCCCCAGCAGGCTCGCAAGCACCATTCGCCTCATCGCAGGACTCCTTGTGTTGGTGTAGCGGTTTTGCTTCCCCAGCCCACTTGGCCGGTCTCTCCGCAACCGGCCCATCCTCTTTTGGCTGGTCACTAACTATTTTGGACGATGGCAGAAAAAAGGCAAATTGGGTAAGTAAAAATTTCTGCCCAAAGTGCAAAAATTGGTCGGAATAATCCGTTTTTCCGCTGCCACCGGAAATCTGACGTAGTTTGCCTTGATGGCCCTGCGCCAAACCCGTAGAATCTCGCGCAAGGTTAGCGGAAACGGCCACCACTAGCGGAACTTGCCTCATGAACGTGTCGCTGCAATGTCCGCAATGTCAGCACGAATTCTCGCTCCGTGACGCCCGACCCGACACCGTGGCCGTTTGCCCGAAATGTTTCCACGTCTTTCCGTTGCCCGCCTCGACCTACACAACCCAGACGACAAATCACCTGGATATCCTGGAAGAGCTCTGGCAGGAATCGCTGGCTGGCCCCGGCAGTGTTACGCCGTCTGCAGAGGGCGTTGCCCCTTCGTCAGCACACGAAAGTCCAAGGGAATCAGCCTCCGGAAAACCGCCTCGGCCAACAGTGCGGCAAGCTCAGCACAAAAAACCACCTCTGCCACCAGCGCAAGAGCGGGAAGAGAAGACCTGGCAAGCCATTGTGCTGGGTTGTCTTTTGCCGCTACTGATGCTGGCGGCAATTGTGGCATTTCTGCTGTGGTACATCGCCAGCCATTCGCTTTCTCAGACGGGTGAACCGATGCCATTACCCATGGCGACACCGCGGTCGGCTGACGATACGCCTTCCGATGCCCTGGCCGAACGTGCCATCCGTGAACTGCTCGCCATTGATGCCGAATGCTTGCAGGCGATGGAGTCTTTCCTGGAGCCGGGTCGGCGGCACTCGGCGCTGTTGGCCACGCGCGACGCCACGCGCAGACTTTACCTCTGGCGGCAAGAATACGGCGCAGCGCTGGTCGGAAATCCGAGCCTGGACAGGGTACTGGCTCAGCACCGCCCGGAATTCTTGGCCAACCAGCAGCGATTCCGCACGCTCCTGGAACAAGTGGAACGCGACGGCCTGGGCGTGGTCGGTTCGCCGGATGAGACCGATCTTCTCATTGCCTTGGACGAGTATCAGCAAGCCATCGAGGTCCTACTCGCCACACTGCGAAGCCAGTCCGCTGCCAAGGCTACCGGTCGGTAACCTCTTCGCAGGACGTTCTTGGCGGGAATAACGAATGGCGAGGGACGATTGTTAGGCCGCGGTGGCAGACGCAGGAAGCAATACGGGCTGGTGTTCGCGAAAAGGCAGGAGACTGGGGATAAGCTCGTGGGACCTGCCGTTGGTGGAATGGAGGCTCGCTGCGTTGACTCGCCCACAGGCAAAAAGCCGAAACCCGCATCAGCGGGTGTTGGAACCTCCGTTACCGGCAGAAGGCGGATCCGCAAGCGGGATGGAGTGCGGCACATCGTGAGGGCCGGGGATTGGGCTGGGCGGAGCGACTTTTCGATACCCTAGTGAGAGTAAAACCTCGAGGACTTCGCTCCAGGTGGGAAAAGGCCTGCGATTGACTCGTTTGTAATAATCCATCGCCTGCATAAATTCGATTTCTTCGGGAGTGTAATCCCGTTCGCAGGTGGTCGGGTCAACTTGACGTCGACGGTCGTGGCGTTTGGCGCCGCGACGTTCGACCGCAACGGGAATGTTTTTGTGCCGGCGTTCCACCAGCCTCTTGTCCGTTTTGCCGGATTGGGCCGACTGTGGCGCTTTCTCCCAGGTGCTCATTGACGTCCCCTCCCTTAGCTGCGGAACGGAGTTGGCAGAATATGGGTCGTGAAGGCGCTGGTTGCGAAGGAATGGCTGCCGCTCACAGGCAAGGCGAGCCGCTCTTGAGGGCTGTGGGGCGCGGAAAATATAGCTCATTTTTCCCGGTTAGCAAATTTTGCCGACAGCGAACAGATCGCGGCATCGAGCAGCAGTTGACCAGATTATCGAAACAGCCCGCCGATAATTGACACCACGATGTCAAAAACGCCCGAGGTAAACCAGGTCGGCTGCGGATGAAAACGGTTATAGCCAGACTACGTTGGCCAGCCGTCAGTTCGTCGGTAGCAGCGAAGCCACAGGAGTGGCAGTGTAAGCATCGCGTCGTCACACGAGAACCAGCCGATGCTTCCCGTACAATGATAACGCATTGCAGTAGGGGAGAATCTTCCTGCCATGGCTGGGGAGCTGGTCGCGAAGTTATTGGCAGAAAATGAAGCGGTCTGGCCGCAAGTGCTTGGTTACCTGAATTATTCTGCCGGCCGGCCCGATGCGCGGTTTCGTCGGCAACTCAACGAGCTGTATCGCCAGCTCGCCCAGGCCGGGCTGACGGAACCCTGGCTGGCCCTGCCGGAACTGCTCCGGGCCGGACTGACGCAGTTGCGACAGCAGGGAAATCCCGGCTTTCGGGAAACGCAGCAGGCGGAAGCGGTGGTCGAATTGGCCCTGGTGGAGTTGCCGCAGGCTTACCGCGAGTTTCACGGCGACCTGCTCGGACATGTGCAGGATGCCGAACTCTGGCAGCCGTTTCTGCTGGCCCGCTTCTGTGAAGCGGTGCTGGCCGAAGGTAGCCCTTGGGAAGAACGCGACCGTATTGTCCGCGGAGCACTGAAGCGGGTCAATGATTACGTAGGCTATCGGCCGGTGGCGGTTTTGGAGAACCGTCGGCTGGGGGAACCGTATCCGCAGGAGTGGGTCTGCCCGATTCCCGTTTATTTTCGCGGTGTTGGTGTGGCCTGGGGGCCTAACCAAGCGTTACTCGAAAAGACGCTGGAAGTTCTCCAGCAAACCGACCCCGACCTCCTGGAATCGGTAAGCCTAGAACTGGAGCGCCTGGAGGAACTGGCCTGGGACCCGCGCGGTGAGGATTTTGCCCATCCGGCACACCGCCGACCGAATTATCTTTTCGGCATGTGGGACACAAACCGGCTGGACGAACAGGGGCGTTACTGCCGCTATGTCCTGCAAAAGCTGACCCTCGACCTGCTGCAGGAATGGATTGACCGTCCCGATGGACGTGACCCGCAGGAGCGGTTACTGGAAGCGGCGTTGGTGCTGTCGGCGACGATCCTGATGGGAAGCGGAGTAGCGGGTCGGTCGCCGGCCTCCCCGGAAGCGAATGCTTCGCTAGCGGCCATCGTGCCGAAAGTCGCCGAGACCCGCGACACGTTTTATCGCTGGTGGCTGGAACGCATCCCCGGGGAACACGGCGAGCGATTGCGTGCGGAAGCCCAGCGACTGAAACAGCCATTTGGCGGAGTGCGTGTGCATCTGAATCAGACACTGGCCCGGCGACGGGCGGCACAACTGCAACGCCGCATGCTTGCTACACTCTGGGCGCAGATGGGTTATCCAGAAGAAAGTCGACGACTCGTAAGCGGTTTGCCAGCGGCAGTGCGCTGGAGCGTGGAATTGGTATGTCGGTTGGCGGAAGTGCATCGCCAGCTGGAGACCGGCCAGCTCGAACAGGCAGCTTCCTTACTCGAACAGGCGCAGCAACTTCTCCAGCGGGCCGTCCGCTGTGGTGCTCTGGTTGACCCCTGGAACATCCTCGGTTTTCAGGGATTGTTCCCGGTGTCGGCAGCGGCCGAAGACAGCGTGCGCGACCCACGCGTGGAAGAATTGTTGCGGATCGTTCAGGGCTTACTGCATCACTACAGTCGGTTGCGTGGGGAATCCGCAGCACGAGGACTACGCGAGTTGTCGCAGACGGTGCGTCGGCAGATGCGGCGATTGGCCGAATGGTGGCACCAGTTCGCTGCCCACGAAGTCAGCGACCTGCCCCGGGTGCATGCCCTGGAGGAATTTCAGTCCGCCGAGCACGTGGCCAGTGTGTTGGGCCGCTGGCATGAACGCGGCAATCAACCAGCCGACCTGGCGTTCTGGCGTCGGCATCTGCAAGAGTTTCGCACCGCCAAAGCGTTTGCCCTGGCCGTGCAGGCGCTGCTGGAGAAACGGGACTACACAGCCAGCCTGGGATTGCTGATGGCCTGGCTGAGTCAGGCCGCCGATACCAGGGAATCCGCACCAGGTACCACGGCAGTGCCTTTAGAAGATGGCATCTATTCGTTCTCGAGCCTGGCGGTTCGCTGGGCGGTGGCGGTATTGTCGCCTGCATCGGCTGCGCAAGCCTCCCCCGGGGGCCTCTCATCTCCCGCTTCCGGTGGGTCGGCAGGTTCTTCCTCGCCGATGACCTGGAGTACTGAAGCCGCCAGCCCACCGCAGGAAGAGCAATGGCTACGCGCCTGGCACCAACTGAAAAAATTCCTCGATTATCTGGAAGCCAACGCCGGTGAATTCGGCGAGGTGCCGCACCTGGGGCATCGCCAGGAAGCACCTGCTGCGGACCAACCCAATCCTTACGCCGCCGCTTATGAAGGGGTGGTCTTTCGCGGCAGCAGCGAAGACGATGTCGAGGGAAGCGTTGCCGAGGCCGGCCCGACTCCGGGAGAGTTTCCTCTCGAAAGCGACAGCGCCTGGCTGGAACCGCGACTGCGCTTCCTGACTATGGAAGCCGCACTCTGGCAACTGGCGGGACGGTTTGCCACCCAGCATCGTCTGGCGGACCACGGTAGGGCTGCGGATGCCGGTGGGATTACGTCCCAGGCTTCCGCTGCCGTAGCGGAGACCATCGCCGATTGGCAGCAACGCGCTACCGCTCGCATTGCCGCTTTACTGCAACTGCTCAACGAGGTACAGGCGCAGCCCTTGCCGCCACCTTCCGCCGATCCCGACTCGGTGGCGGAGTACGAACGTCGCCGGCAAATCAAGGAGGAGTTGTTGCAAGAGGTCCAGGCAGCAGTGCAGGAGACGCGGTTGGCCTTGCGCTCCTTGCGAGCCGCCAGCGGCGCTGAGCCCCCGCCCGGACTCGCTGGGGAAGAGCTTCAAGAATGGCAAGCGGCTCTGTTGGAACGAGCTGCCTTGCGAGCCGAACCTATACTTCTCCAGTGGCATATGGATCCATGGTGGCGAAGCGTACAGGATGTCCCGCTGCTCTATGTGCCGCCGGAAGCGGGCGGTGATCCTCAGGCCGTTCTGACCACCCGTTCACTGCTCTTGACCTTTCGCATGCTGGCGGAAAATCTTCCCCGCCTCGGCCAGGTGCGGGCGACCTTGCGGCTGTTAGAGCATGCCCTGGAACTGGAAGCGCGGCCGGTGACCGGCCCCCGGCGAGTAACCGAATTCGACCGGCTGTTCCAGGCCGCTTTTCAGGGGGTGGTTCGAACCGTAGTCCGTTCCGCCCGGGTCTGGTTTCCGCCACTGAATCTGCCGGAAAACGTTCTTCGGCTTTTGCAATTTTTGGCGAATCGCTTCGGCAAACTCTGGCAGCAGCACAGTCAATCCGTTCGCCTCTCCGCGCTGGAACTGATCCGCAACGAGAACGAATGGCAGCAACTGCTCCGTTTCATTCGCCGCTACGGTCGCGATTTGTTCCATCCCAAGTTTCTGACGCTGGCCAACATTCGCGGTATCCTGCACCGTGGCGTGCATCAGTGGTTACGCGATCTCGAGCAGGAAACGCCCACGGAAGCGGCGGGCGGAAGTCCACTCGGGCTGCGCAGCCAACCCATCGCTCTGCTGGAGGAACTGGACGACCGCATCCCACGCGAGCGCGCTGCCTATTTCCTGGAAATCATCCTGCACGCCCTCGCCGACCACTACGAGGAATTCAAGGACTACAACGCCACCACCGCCCACTCGGATTACGGCGAGAACCTGCACCTGCTGATGGAATTTCTCCGCGTCCAGGTGGAATTTGAGCGTTTCAGCTGGCAGTACCGACCGCTCAGCCTGGCGCACGAGGTGCTGGTGCGAGAAGGAAGCATGCGGACGGCGAGGTTGTGGCGGCAATGGGTCGAACAGCTCACGCAGAAACGCATGGCCGAATTGCGCCAACGACTTGCCGACCTCGAACAACGCTATGGTCTGCGGTTGATTACTGTCAGCGACCGTGTGCAGGGCGGGCTGGCGCTGGGGCTGCAGGAAGATTATCTCTGTGCTCTCGTCGAGCCGGTCATGCTCGAAGCCGGGCAAGGAGCTGGCGAGGCGGTGAACCACTTGCGGGAAGCCCTGCAACCCTTCCTGCAATCACCCAGCGGTGCCGGCCTCGACACCCCGCACTGGTTACGCCGCATGGAAATGGAAGTCCGTCGCGTTCTGGCCGAACGCGCACCCTGGCTGATCATGCCTCTGGAACGGTTACCGCAGGCTCCCCAGCAACTCCTCCGCTGGGAACAACTCCAGGACGAACTCCGCCAGCTCGGCGAGTAAACCCGCCCGGCCAAGCGGACCGCTGCTGGCCTATTATCTCTGTCCGTGTGGGCCGGCAAGCCAGTGAGGCTTCCTGCACGGGTTGCCAGTGTGGCGTTAATTCCTGGCCTGACTGTCATGCTCAGTTGGTGGTCGGTGCTGGAAGCTGCCGCAGGAGTTCGCGTAATCGTGCCAGCACTTCCTGCCAATCCCCGGTCGGCTGCAACAACAGCGATCGTGCCAATTGGCGAGCGGCAGCGCGAAGCCATTCTTCCGGCAGATAATCCACGGGACTGGTGCCATCCACGCGCACCAGCATGACCACGCCACAATGCAGCCGCGACCAGTACTCGTGTTCCGGTGTGCAAAGGTCTCCAGCAGTGCGGCGATAATGCGTCCAGAAGCGTTCGGTGAGAGCACAGATTTGCTCCGGCCAGGAAATCTCTGCGCTCGAACTGACGCTGGGGGATGGGCTGGCCCGATCAGCTGGGGGGTGGGCTGAATTGTTCTCGGGCGGTGGCGGCAGCTGCCACGATTCTGTCCACGGCCGCGATAATCGCAGGGCTTTCAGCAGCAAGTGGCTCAAGAAGAAGCCGACGTCCATTGCCGCATCGCCGTAGTGCACGGTTTCGTAATCCACCAAGGTGAAAAAGCGACGCGGCGGGCTGGCCAGCCCCGTCTGTGCGTGGGACGAATCCACAGGCCAGACGAGGAAGTTTTTCGGGCTGAAATCGCCGTGGCAGATCGCCTCGCTGTGGCTTTCCAGCCGCTCAATCAGCGGGCGGATGGCCTCGCTCAAATCCGGATGACGCTGCAGGATGCGAAGATAAAACGGCTCGGTACGCAGTTGCCAGAAGATCGTTCGGTCAGCGAACCGCTGACGAAAATCGGCCTGGCCTCGTGTCCGTTGATGCAACTGGCCAAGCACCAGGCCAGCGAATTCCGCTACAGCGGGCTGGATTCGCCCCGCCAGCAGTTCTCCTTTCCAGACACGGGCCGATGGCGGTGCGTGTTCCATCAGCAACCAGTAATCCTGCCGATTGACGTGGAGAACGCGCGGGACAACCCCGGCAGGCAGGATCGTGGCCAGCGCCTGCATGGCCTCGGCTTCACGGAAAATCCGTTCCGGATCGCTCAGCCACAACTCCCTGGTGCGGAGCTGCGGTCGGGATTGTTTGAGCACAAACCACTGCCCCGTCGTACGTACCCGCAGCACCAGGTTGGAGACACCCCAGCCCAGCGCCTCCACGCCGACAATCTCTTCGGCTATCAGACCCGTCTGGTGCAGGTAATCGGCGGCATTGTCCGGCGTGATTTCCCGCATGTATTTTTTGTAGCATGCCGTCCGCCTCACGCATATCCTGAAACCGAGGACGACTGCTTCGCTAACCACAGCGGGCTGACGCTCGCCGCTCCTGTGTATCACGGCGGACTGACGCTCCCGACCCCGCTGAGGGCCACCGATAGACGCCGGAAGTGGCAGCGTAAGCCTGCCGTGGTGGAAGGACTCCACATGGGATTGCGGCAACCTTCCGAAAGTTGCGCCACGGCTGAAACTGACGGGGCGGTCGCTGCTTCGCCGACGCACAGCTACTGGTGGTCGCGAATTCCCCAACTATGGGCGGATTCGCTAGCAGCACTCTGGCGGCAAACGTTATGGCGTCGGCCGATTTTGCTGGTGGCGCTGGCTTATACCATCGGCGTGTTACTAACGCGCTGGGATTGCCTGAGTCTGCCGAGTTGCCTGCTGGTCGGACTGGCTCTGGCTGTAGCGCCGTGGGTCAGCGCTCAACATTTGTCCGCGGCGGGGCGAACCGTCTGGCTTCTGGGATGGTGTCTGCTCGCCGGCGCTGCCTGGTACAGTGTGCGCACTAGTGCCGCCCACGACGATATTCGCCACGATGCCCCTCTGGAAGGCCGATTCGTCTGGCTCCAGGTCCGCTTACTGGACTTGCACACGGTGCCACCGCGACACGAACCTTTGCAGTCCTGGGAAAGCAGCGCCCACACGACCGGCCTGGCCAGCGTCGAGAGCATCTACCTGAACGGAGCCTGGCAGCGGCGAAGTGGTACGGTGCGAGTAAGTTTCGACGAGGTGGCGGACTGGCTGGCTGTCGGCGACCGCCTGCAGCTTCGCGGTGAATTGCTTGCCCTCTTACCGCCGGGCAATCCCGGTGAGGACGCTGCCGGATTTTCGGAGTATGCCCGGGGTCTATCTGCCCGTTTACAGGTCCGCAAAGTTACTGAAAACTGTCAGCGGCTGGAGTCGGCCCGCTGGTACGATCTGGCCGCACAGCTCGCTCGCTGCCATCACTATTTTCTTCGGCGGTTACAGGAACTCCTGCCGGAGGATGTCTCGGGATTAGCGTCGGCCCTGTTACTGGGGGAAATGTCCAGCCTCTCGCCGCAATCTCTAAGGCGCTACCAGCACACTGGAGTAATTCATGTGCTGGCCATCTCCGGACAGCACCTGGTCATTGTCTCCGCCTTCGTATTATGGGCGGGACGCTTCTTCTCCACTACACCGCGACGATTGACCTGGCTGATGATTGCCCTGGTATGGCTCTACACGCTACTGACCGGAGCACGGCCCGCTACGGTACGTGCTGCCGTCACAGTCAGCTGCTGGTTCCTGGGGCTGTGGCTGGGGCGACCAGCGGAAAGTGTCAATTGGCTCTGTGTGGCCTGGCTGGTGATCGGCTGGTGGCAACCGCTCGACTGGTTCACGCTTGGCTGCCAGTTGTCGTTTCTCTCCTCGCTGGTTCTGCACACACTGGCACCGCTGTTGTTACGCTGGTCGAACGCCTTTTTCTCCGACCCATGGCACGGACTGGAACGCCCCTCCTCGCCGCGCTGGATCGCCCGGACGGTAATCGCTTGGCTCCGCGATGGTGTGCTGGTGAGTGTCGCAATCTGGCTCACGCTGGCACCGTGGCTGGCGGCGTGTATCGCTACCGTGGCCATCGCCAGTGTCTGGCTCACACCGGTGATCGTTCCCCTGACGGCGATAGCTCTACTGGCTGGCATGGCCTTGCTGCTCTGCGCTGGCGTACCGGGGCTGAGCGCTGTGCTGAGTTGGCTGGTGGCCTGGCCATTGCGCACCACGGAGTACCTTCTCGTTTGGGCCGAGCACGTCCCTCTGGCCTACTTTTTCACACCCGGGCCCAGCTCCTGGTGGTTGGCTGGATTTTACCTCATCGTGCTGGCCTGGCTGTTGCTGCCCGGCGTCACCAGAGCTTGGCGATCGGTAGTCGGTTTGCTGGCAGCCTGGTCGGTATTCGGCTGGCTGGTAACGTTCGTTCCCGAAAATTCGGTCGCCTGCCAGGTAACGTTCCTGGATGTCGGCCACGGTGGATGTGTTGTGGTCGAGACCTCCGACGGTCGAACCTGGCTTTACGATGCTGGCTCACTGCAGGGGCCGGATGTCGCCGAGCGGATCATTGCTCCTTATCTCTGGCACCGTAACAAACGCCGCATTGACGCCATCCTCCTGTCGCATGGCGACCTCGACCATTACAACGGTCTGCCGCAACTGGCTGAGCGATTCCGCGTCGGTGCGGTGTATGTCACGCCCACCTTCTGGGAAAAAGGTGGGTCGGCGACGCAGTACGTTTGGCAAACGCTGAAACGAGCCGGCGTTCCGGTATATCAACTGGATAACCGCATGGGGTGGCTACGGCTGGCCCCTGCGGAGACGACCCCGGCAAGTGACCGAGCGGTGTCACTGCCGCAAGGGCAATCGCTGACTGTGGCCGTGTTGCATCCGCCTCCCGATGGACCGACCGGGCCCGAAAATGCACGGAGTCTGGTGTTACTTTTGCGATTCGGCCCGTGGCAGATTCTGCTGACGGGCGATCTGGAAGAACCGGGACTGAGCCAAGTATTACCTCGCCTGCCGAACGCGGTGGATGTGCTGCTGGCACCGCATCACGGCTCACCGCGGTCCAATACTGCGGTTGTGGCGCAAACCTGCCGTCCAGGTCTGGTCGTTGTTCCCTGCGATCGGCGGCGAAGTCAACGGGCTGCAGTGTACCAGGCCGTCGGTGCCACCGTCTGGGAAACCTGGCGGGAGGGGGCCGTCCGGATCACTATTGACCAGCGAGGCCTGCTGGCGGAAACTTACCGCAGCGGCAAACGCTGGGCACGCTGATAACTGCAGCATCCGGTGCTCCAGCATAATTCGGCAAAGCACTAGACCCGTGCCGATCACCGTAGCAGATGCGGCTGGGGCAAACGTCTTCCCGCCTGGTCGCAGAGAATCGGTGCGTGTCACCCGCAGGGTTCCTGCAGATGCCAATCATTCCCATGACTCGTCGCAGGGAAACCGCTTCGATCCCCGGTCGTGAGCGACAACGCGGCGTGTGGTGGCTGGCGGTCTTCGGACTGGCCGGCCTGATCAACTACGCCTGCCTCGCCTCTTTGTCGCCGCGGTTCGTATTCGGCCAGGGACACACGGATCGGCCGATCGTGGCCGTGGTACTGTTGCTCAGCGCCGGTTGGATCGCCTGGCTGGCGGCCTGTTACGTGGTGCGACGATATTTCCAGCCAGAGGCTTCGACAACCAACCTGCAAGCGGAGTTCTGGCCGGTGACGCTCGTGCTGCTGCTGGCTTGTTTGTACCGGCTGATCCTGATCCCGACGCGACCGATTCAGGAGGCGGATTTGTACCGCTACATGTGGGACGGGCGACTCGTGGTTGCCGGGGTCAATCCCTATCGCTACACGCCTGCGGAGATCGCGGCTCGGCTCTGGACCGCCTATCAGAAGCAACAGCGCGGCGAAGTGGAAACGCTGGAGGAAGACCTACGTCGGCTCTCGGAACTGTTGAACGAGAACCTGGTGCAGAATCAGCGACTGTTTCGCCTGGCGCTGGCGCATCACGGCGGCATGCCAACTACCTATCCCCCCGTGGCTCAGGCCGTCTTTGCCTTCGCCGTCTGGCTGTGCCCCGACACCTCCTCGGTGGAAGAACGCAGCACTGTGCTGAAGGCGGTTCTGGTAGGTTTCGATTTGGCCACGTTGTTGTTGCTATTGGCAATCCTGCAGCGTTTCCGATGGCCATTGGCCTGGTCGGTAGTCTATGCCTGGTGTCCGCTGGTTCTAAAAGAGGTGGCCAATTCTGGCCACGTGGATAGCGTGGCGGTGTTTTTCTGCGTGTGGACCTGGTGGCTGGGACTGCGGCAACGCTGGGGTTGGGCCGGGCTGATGTGGGCTATGGCGGTGTTAGCGAAAGTCTATCCGCTGGCCTTGCTACCGATATTACTGGCCTGGCTCAGCTCGTCTGCTGGCCGATGGGCCTGCCTGCGTTTCCTGGCAGTCGCCATTACTGCCCTTGTCCTGGCACTCTGGTTGTCCCGGCCGGTGCATGCTGACCGAACGCCAATCACCGGCGTCGTGATTTTCCTGCGCGAATGGGAAATGAACGATGCCCTGTTCCATTTGACACGCCACGCACTGGAATCTTTCCTACCCGAACGCTGGCTCGATGGCGTTACCGCCTGGCCCCACTGGCCGCGACGCATTCCCCGCGATGCGCCAGACGACCTTTCCGCACTGACGGGCTGGGTGGCAGCGACTGGCGGGTTGGCTGCCGGGGAAATTCGTCGCTTCGGGGTCTTGCCGGTCAAACCCAGTTTTTTGCTCACTTATGCCCTGCACGGCATGATCTACCTGGCGCTGGTTTTCTGGCTGGCCTGGAGCACGGCACGGTGGCAACATAGCGCTGTAGGCAACTCCGCGGCTCAGCCCGATCAGCATCGCGATTCCGCCTGGTTCGCAGCGGCGTTTAGCGCCCTGGCCTGGTTGTTCTTGCTGTTGCCCACGGGAAATCCCTGGTATTTTCTCTGGGCCTTGCCCTGGCTGATCTGGGCACGGCAAACTGCCTGGTACGTCCTGGTCGGACTGCTAGCGCAATACTACCTGTACTTCTGGTTCGTGTACCATTACCCGGAAGGCGGGCAGACGGTCTGGCGGAGCGGACTGCCCGGATACCGCTTCTTCCACGACGTGTGGGTTTGGGTCGAATACGGCCCATTTTTCGCCTGGCTGCTCGCGGAGCACTGGCTCTCTCGCCGACCGCGCCCAACGCCGGGATGAAACGCCCTGCCCTAGCGGTAGTCGAAACTGTGGCCATTTAGCCGCCCACGCAGGCCTCACTCGTCGGCCTTCGCGGAAACATGCTTCGATGTTTGCACGACGTTCGTGGAAGCCAATCGCCAACCAGGTCACTAGCACCAGGCAAGCCGCTTTGCTAGAGTATTATGGAAGAACGTCACGGAACCGGGGCCGGGACTGAAGCTATCCTTATCACGGAGGCAGACCGCACGGAATAACGCCGACAGGTGAGTTCGCATCGCGGTGGTGGCGGCCTCTGTGCCGAGGATTTGGACCGCTACCCGCCGGCCGGTGCGAGTGGCTGTCAGGTCTCGCATTGGCAGCCTAGCCCGATGCTGACTGACGGGGAGATGGGTGCGTCGGGTGGGAAGTCGCCACTTGGCGGCTGCTCGGTAAGGGCGAACGGCGGCGTTGACCATTTCGTGCGGGGCGATGGCGGAGGTGCCGGCCATGCGGGTCATGCTCGTTGTCAGCGACGGCAAATATCAGGGGACGGTCGTCGAGATCAAGCGCGACCTGTTTCTGATCGGCAACGATCCAGCTTGCCAGTTGCGCATCAACGCTCCGGGCATCTCGCGGCAACACTGCGCCATCGTGACGCGAACCAACAAGGTTTTCGTCCGTAATCTCGGCACCGGCGAAGCCATCGTGCAGGTCAATGACCAACCGGTGGGGCCAGGAGAGGAAGTGCCGCTGCATGCCAACGACCGCTTAATCATCGGTCCTGCCAAGTTCAAGGTACAGTTCAAGGAAAAGCAGCTGCACCAGCGGGATGCCGAGGAGTGGGCCTTGAAAGCGCTCGACCAGGCCTTCCAGCACACCGAGGAGGAGACCGAACGCGCCGACCCGCTGAGTCGAGCGCTGGAGGCGCGTCCGAGTTCGGCTGCGGATGCGGCAGCGCAGATCCTCGCTCAGTTTGCCCTGCAACGCGGGGTGGTGCGTGGCCGACTGCGTATCGGCGAGGAACAGGGAGTTACCACCATTCGCTTCAACGATATCCATCTCGTCGAGGAAGCGGAAATTCAATCCATCCGACGCGAGCTGCTGCAAGCGGTGCAACGGCCGCGGATGCGGGTGCTCCTCGACTTCAAAAATATTCGCCGCATGTCCAGCACCGCCGCCGAAATGATCCGCGAGGTGTACCACCTGGTTACCAGCAACCAGGGCAAACTGGCACTGTGCCGGGTGCGCCCGGAATTGCTGGCCGGCCTCGACGAAGCCGGACTCCTCAAGCTCATCCGCCATTTCCGCGACAAGCATGCCGCTCTGCAGGCCGAATGGTAACGCCTCATGCTCCTGGCGATCACCGCCGACCTGCATTACCCGAAGACGGGCGATCGGACTCTGCTTCGCCTGGTCGAGAATCTGGCACGGTGGCGACCCGAGCTGCTGATACTGGCGGGTGACCTGGGCGAAACTTCAGCGTATTCGGCTCCGTGTCTGGCGCTGTTTCGCGAACTGCCCTGTCCGAAACTTGTCCTGGCTGGCAACCACGATTTATATCCCGCCAGTTGCGTGGACAAGCGGCTGGACCCTGCGGGAAGATTTCTGCCTGCTAACACGTCTTCTGGTGGGGCCAGCAGTAAGCAACTCTGGCAGGGCGAACTGCGCCGGCAGATCGAAAGCGTCGGGGGAATCTGGCTGGAAGACCTGGTCTATGTCCGCCCGCCCGTAGCTATCGTCGGCACCATCGCCTGGTACGATTATTCCGCCGCCGATCCCAACCTCGGTTATCCACCAGAGGTTTATGCGCGGGAGAAGCATTTTTTCTCCACCGACGACCGCATCAACTGGCCCTGGTCGGACCAGGAGTTTGCTGCGCAGGTGAGTTCGGCATTCCTGCAGCGCCTGGATGACGCAGTGGCTCGCCCCGATGTCGCCCATGTGGTCGTGGTGACGCACGTGCCCATCCTCGAGCAGCAACTGGCCCGCCAACCGGGAGACAGATTCTGGAGCTTCTCAAATGCCTACTTCGGCAACCTCACGCTTGGCCAGGCTGTTCTTCGCCGGGATAAAGTTTGCCTGGTAGTCAGCGGCCATACGCACTATTTCCGCCGCGTGGCCTTCCTGGCGCCGAACGGTCGGGTCATTCAGGCGGCGGTGGTGGGTCGGCGTAACAGGCAGCCCTCGTTCCTGACTTTTCGCGTTCCGCCGCCGGCCTTGCCCTGCTGCAGTGCTGCTCCTGGCAGCCAAAGCGGTTCAGCGCAGCCTTAGCCGATCGCCAGCCCGTTGGGGCCGACGGATGTCGTCTTTCCAAAGACACCGTGTTCAGGCCGGCGGAATTTCCCGACCATGAGGGTCGTGGGTCTCGCCGAGTTCCGCGGCCAGTTCCGCCTGCAACTCCGGCGTCAGGAAATGTTCCATGCGTTCGGCGACAGCGTGCAGGTGGTCCGCCGGTAGAGCAAAATGGCGTTGCAACCACGTCTCCCACAACCGGTGCGAACGGACAATTTGCCGAGCCCGTTTGCGTCCCGATTCGCTCAGTTGCCAGTAGCCGGGTTCCGCCGGGATCAGTTCGCCACGCCAGCGCAGCGACCACAAGACGATGGGCCAGATTCGGCCGACCAGGCGACGCAGTTCCTTGGCACGGATGGCCGGGCTTGACAAACGTCCCTGTCGCGCTGCTTCCTCCACGCGGAAGCAGAAGGCAAGGACATCTTCGCAGACGATTCGCCAGCGCAGCGCTGCACGTCGCCAGAGCTGTGCCAGCAGACCTTGGCGAGGCGAGACGAACATGGCGAGGGCAAAAATGCTGCCCAGAGCGACAGCGATGCTCCCGGCAGTGTTCCAGTTGTAGTGGACAGCAGCCAGACAACCGAGCAGCGCTGCCGACACGCCGACGCCCACGGCAATAACTACAACCGCGGCCAGCCGCCGCGCCAACAGCAAGGCCGTCGCTGCCGGGGCAATCAACAACGCCAGCACCAGCACCGAGCCGACCTCGCGAAATACCGCGACACACACACCGGCCACCGCTGCCAGCAAACCGTGTACTACCCAGCCCGGCCGAAACCCCAGTATCTCCGCTTGCTCGTAGTCGAAACTTACTAGCTGCAACTCCTTCCAGAACAGCGCCACGCCGCTCAGGACAAGCAGGTTGACCGGCAACAAGGTCTCCAAAAACGCCGCCGGAACGCTCCAGCCTAGAACCGTCTGCGTGTCCACCGCCGAAAGCTCCAGCTGACCGTAGAGCACACAGCCCGGATCGAGGTCGGCGTGCCAGCGGCGGGCGGCATAAGTAATAAGCACCACCCCCACGGCAAACAGGGCGGTAAACACCACGCCGAGACTGCTATCCTCCGGCAGGCGTGTGCGGCGATGTAACCATTGCGCCGCCAGAGCCGTGATCACGCCGAACGCCGCCGCTCCGACCAGCACCGGCCAACCACTCAACTGCTGCGTCAGCAAGAAACCCACGGCGATACCCGGCAAAACCGCGTGGCTGATGGCATCCCCCAGCAAACTCATTCGCCTTAACACCAGGAACGTCCCCAGTACAGCACAGGGTATGGCACACCCTATCGCTAACCAGAGCAATGCGACGAGCACGTCAGCCATGTCCCTTCCTTGCCAGCGTTTCTGGGAATAGCCTTGTGGTCAACCGCCCTGCTAGCCGTGAGCCGATCCCTTTACTCCAGCTAGAGCAGCACCCTCCAAGTTGCCCCCACTTTTCCAGGAGAGGCATGAGCAAGTTTTCGTAGCACGCTGTGCCAACTTCCACCAGCCAGTGGCTTGGCTAACCGCCAGAACGGATGCGCCAGCGCTCCGCCACCTTTTATTCACGTCTTCGTACTTAGCCGTTACGCAGGTTTGGCACCTTTAGTTTCCTGGAGCGGACAAAGACGCTCGATGCTCTCCACTAGGCGTTCCATAGCGAAGGGTTTGCGGATGTAGTCATCCACGCCCAGCATCTCCGCATAAGCGCGGTGCCGACCTCCTTCGTTGGCCGTAATCATGATGACGCGCGGAGCGTTTTCCTTACGGCTTTTAAGCCGTTCGAGTACGAGAAAACCGCTTTTTCGCGGCATCATCATATCCACGACGACGACATCGGGCTGTTCCTTCTCGGCCAGGGCCAGGCCGCTGTTACCATCGGTGGCGGTCAACACGCGATAGCCGCGGCTTTCAATGACCACCCGCATTCCCTGCAGGATTTCCTGATCATCATCCACCAGCAGCACCGTTCGCGTGGCCATATTGCCAGTCCTCACACTCTCGGGCAACCGTCACTGAAATCATAATCCACACTGCTGTCTGCGACAATGAAGAAGGGCAAGTAGTTTGGCGCGAGTTGCTTTGCCACCCGACCAGCAAACACCATCGTAACCACCAGGACACTAAGACCCGAAGGAAACACCAAGTATTTGCTCCGTGTTGCTTCGTGACTCGGTGCCCTGGTGGTTCAAGTTCAGCGTCTTCGGCGGCAGGTTACGGCGAAGTCGAAGAGTTGCGACCGGGACCTGGCGATGCGATCGCTCGCCAGGATTCGCGGCGCGACGATTGCTAAGCACCGGGCGCTTATGCGACGCGGTCGGGCACGACGAAAGGCCTGCGGTACTCGCGGAACAGGAGCTTGTTGGCTTCGCTGTCGCCGACGATGCTCTCCGTGGCTGCGTCCACTTTCAGCCGTCTGCCGACCCGATAGCGAATGTCACTCAGCACTACCTTGTTTTCGCGTAGGTGCTCTTCCATCCGCGCCAGGGCTTCTTGCAGTTGCGGCTCGCTGCGGAGATGGCTGCGGAATTGGTCGGGCGTCATCTCCGTACCTAGTCGATAGGAGATGTTGGCCAGGTGACACAAAGCGCTGGAATAATGCCCTTCGAGGACGTCGGCGTGCAGGTCGGCCACTTTCCGCGAGCGTACACAGGCCAGGAAGTTGGCAAAATGGTCGCCCGGAGTTCGTGGCGGCACATCCACTTTGGGCAACGGTGCTTCCGTTTTGCTGTCCGCCGGGTAAAACTTCTTGCCGGCGACGATACCCGCCTCGAAATGCAGAATGTTGCCGACGGCCTGGCCGTGATAGGGAGGTGTCGGCAGACCACGCACCTCGAAAATCAGCATCGGCCGATTCGGGCCGTAATCGAAAATCGCCAGCTGCGTGTTCGGCGTCTGCCCTTGATCCCGGTAACCGAACCGCCCGCCCAGGCTAAAAACCGCCAGCGGCAGAGTGGCCTCCGGGATCATCCAGCGGGCGATGTCCATCTGATGCACACCCTGGTTGCCAATGTCGCCGTTGCCGAAATCCCAAAACCAGTGCCAGTTGTAATGCACCAGGTTGGCGTGGTGCGGCTGTTCTGGAGCCGGGCCGAGCCAGAGGTTAAAGTCCAATTCTTTGGGCGGCGGCGAGGGTTCCTTGAAGCCAATGCTGCCTCGCCGTTTGTAGCACAGCCCGCGTGATACCAGCAGTCGCCCCAGCTTTCCCGACTCCACGACGGCACGCAGAAGATACCAGTCCTTGTCGCTGCGACTCTGGGTGCCGTGTTGCACGATCCGCTGATATTTGCGAGCGGTTTCGACGAGGATGCGGCCTTCCTTAACATTGTGGCTGAGCGGTTTTTCGACGTAAACATCTTTGCCCGCCTGGCAGGCCCAGATCGCCAGCAGCGAATGCCAGTGGTTGGGCGTGGCGATGCTGACAATGTCGAGATTCTTATCTTCCAACGCTCGGCGAACATCCTGGACACAAATCGGTGCCCGTCCCTGCTTTTTCTCGGTGCGGTCGAGGTGTTTGGCAAAAGTCCGTGTGTCCGGATCGATCAGGTACGCGATCTCGACACCGGGCGAGGCCAGGAACGCATTGACGTGCGCTCCGCCGCGACCGTTCAATCCGGCCACGGCGACACGCAAGCGGTCATTGGCGCCGAGCACCAGGCCGCTGGATTTTGTGCCGCTGATCAAAAAAGCGCCCACGCTCAGGCTCGCCCCGACAAATTCGCGCCGAGTCACAACCGCCATGGTGCAACCTCCTTTCCTTTTGGGTTTAGCGGTGGCTCTGCAGCAGGGAGGCTATCGCCCGTCGCAGAATATCTTCGGAATCCGGCTCGGCAAAGGCAACACTCGGCTCGTAGCCGCCTTCGGCAAAGGAGCGTTTCAAAGGAATATACCACGGCCCATCATCCCCGTAAGCCGCCACCGCAACAAACTCCTGCGGCAGCAACTCCTGGGCGTAGAGCTGATACTCGACGAACGCTTCCGCAGGCAAGTGCAGCAGCGAAACCCCATCGTGCAGCACCAGCCGACTGAGGACGATCGGCACTCTCGCTTCCGCGCGCAGGCGGTAGGAAAGTTTCATAGCCGAGCGGTTCCGCACGGCGACGGGCTGCTGGCGATCGGCCAGAATGGCCCGTAGTCGCTCCACATCGGCATCCGAGCGCGGCGGCAAGAGGATTTCCCGTGTCCGCCAGCGATAGCCCGAAATTGCCACTCGCTGAGCCGATTTTTCGGAAGCGACCAGGGCCTCATAAATCCGCTGCGCCAGGACGGGGCGATTTTCCGGTGAACCGTCGTTGTATTTCCCTGCCGCCACATTGCCGGCACAACCGGTGAAATAAATGTGCGGGTTGCCTGTTTCACGGCTGCGGCGATCGCGGGCCAGACCTACGAAATCACTGTTCACCACCCCATCGCCGTAATAGCTCATCGGGTGGGTCGCATAGTAATGCAGCGTGACCACACGCCGATCCCCGGACCATAGCACCAGCGTTTTCAGGAACGGGTCAATCACGCCCTCCGGTTCAGCACGTGCCTGCGGGTCTTTGCAGGAACTGCCCCGCCAGTATCGGATTTTGCCATCCGGCCCAACGACGCGGCGATTCGATGCCACCCGTTCTACCCTCGCCTGGCCGAAACTCACATGCGTCAGCTTCTGCAGATGCCGCAGGCTTTCCCGCAGCGATTCCGCCAGTTGTCGGGTCACATTTTCCCACCAACCGACATCGAAAATGGGGGGTAAATCTGGCTGTCGCGACACTTCCCGTTGCGCCGTCCAGTCCACAAAGGGAGCGTTGTGCTGGTGCACGGTGTGAATGGTCACGCGTTCCGCAGTGGTATGCGCGGCATTCGCCAGCACCTCGCGCATACGCACGTGCGCATCGTTGCATAACCCGCACCAGTCCAGAGCGCAAATCACCACCGGCGGCTCATCCCCGAGCAGAACCAGCCCCAGCCCCCGTAACGGCGTCTCTATTTTGCTTGCGGACTTGATCCAGCCACCGCATAACGAATGCCCAACCGGTACCGTGACCTCTGTTGACCATACCGCTACATGCACCGGCATCACTTCTCCTCCACCGCTTCCTCAGCCTCGTCTGTCCAATCGCCGATCACCCCGGCTGATTTCACGGGCTGGTCAACGATCCGTTCGCCAATGAGTGGAACGCCTTGGTTACTTCTATGCGACAGTCGCACCCTGGCCATCACTCCTCGCACTGCCGACGACTCGGTGATGGCCTGATCCGATGGTAGCTCCGGGCAGCGACGCTATCTCCAAGCCAGAATGGATGCGGAAAATGCCCGCGATCCCACCGCTCAGCCTGGCAGCAGCAATACCGACACCGGCATCGCGCACGGCGACGGGCTCCGTCGCAGCCGTTTCTGCCTCCAGCTAGCGAAACCGTAACTCACTGGCCCCGTTGGCCGTCTCCCGCTGCAAGAAAGCCAGGGCGAGTGGTGCTGGCGTGTTTATCGGAGCCGGAGATGGTGCCGTTTGCTCTCTCCTGCTGCGAGCGAGCCAGGGCGAGGGCTGCACTGGTCCGGACGCGATGTCGCCCTCCGGCGACGTCGGCCCCGAACGGGAGCGCGTACGCCGTTGCACTTGTGCTTCCCGCGCCACGGCGGGCTCACGCCCGCCGCTCCTGGTTGCGCGTGGATCGCTCGCCGATGAGATTGCGATTTTTGCGATGCACAAACGCACGTGCACAAGAGCGGCGGGTGTCAGCCCGGCGTAGTTGGGCGAACGTAACTGCTAGGACGATTCCGCATACGTTCGCACACAGTCGTCGCGCAGACGAGCAAGAGCGGCGGCCGTCAGCCCGCTGTGGTTACGCGGAGGCGATTGCAACGGCGTTGCCCCATACACCGGGGACAATCTCCCGAACAATCTCGGTAATGCCTTTGCAGATCCGGTTCGCACACCACGGCATGCATTGATCGTCGGAAGGCGCATTCCCCTGCCAGCGCGATTATCGTGCACCACGGCGGGCCGACGCTCGCCGCTCCTGGATTCGCCGCACGGTGTCGGTCTGCGATGATGTGCGGAATCGCAGTTGCAAAGACGATAGCGGAACCCCGAACGCGGCTGCCGACAATGCGCCGACGAACGCCGTTGCAAGTGCGTCGCCAGATCGCACGGCGGGCTTACGCCCGCCGCTCCTGCTTGCGCGTGGATCGCTCGCCGATGAGATTGCGATTTTTGCGATGCACAAACGCACGTGCACAAGAGCGGCGGGCGTCAGCCCGGCGTGCGGATCGGGAAAGGCCCTTGCAACGACGCTACCCCGATTGTCCGGCAGCGTACCGGGCAAACACGCTCGCAGGAGCGATTCCGCACGCGTTCGCACACAGTCGTTGC